>Ga0160422_10000188_pt1 | contig 35831 bp, 21 predicted proteins | sample Fk160mmetaG_FD_108192 | JGI IMG/M metagenome (GOLD analysis project Ga0160422, IMG submission 108192) | Marine microbial communities from the Central Pacific Ocean - Fk160115 60m metaG | ecosystem: Environmental > Aquatic > Marine > Oceanic > Photic zone | place: The Central Pacific Ocean... | reverse complement strand
CAAACGTTACAAGTCCTCCTAGTTTTGGACCAAATGCTTGTAATAGTCCTGTTTCTATAAGTTGGAATTGTCCTGATAATCTTTTGAACGCATCTTCGAATAATGTTAAAGTCTGTGTGAGGCCTGATGCGTCTTTCGAAGCCTTTTCTTCTCTTGCCTTATCTAAATCTATTTGTCTGTTTCCTAGATCAATTACAGCACCTTGTACGTTCAAGAGATCTACAACACCTTTTGAAGTTATTGCTGAAAATCTTTCACCACTCTTTTGGGCAAGTGCTATTGACTGTTCCAACGCCTGTTCTTGTGTAATACTTCCATTAATTAAGGCTTGTATTACAGGTTGGATACCTCTTATGTTGATCGCTAATTTCTGTGCCTCTGGTGTGATCGCTCTACCACCGTTGGCAATCAAATCTTGGAAGCCTGTTGCCAGTTGTGGAGAAAGTTTTGTAATAGTTCCTGCAAACCCTTCAAGTCTCTGCCTTGTTTCGTCAGTTTGCATGGTCAAGAATGCTTGGAATCTTTCGTTGGACCTTGCCATTTCAATTCCGTCCATTACTTGATCTCTTTGTAATCCTGTAACTTTTGCCAACCCGTCTAATGCTTTTGCAAAGTTCATTGAACTTTGTATTCTTTGTTGGGCAGTCATGTTCTCCAATGTTCCGGCTCTTCTCGCTCCTTCTAAGTTTGTAAGCATTGTCTCGTTGATTTCGTCAACTGTGAAACCTAGTGGTGCAAGTGTTTGTATTCCAAATTTTCTGAAGTCGTTTGCAAGTCTACCAAATTGTCTTGCCCCTTCGGACGTTGTACCAAACATTGCCGCTAACTGTTCTGAATTCTGTTTTACTAAATTTGCGAAATCATCCAAAGGTAATCCTGCTTGGTTTGCCGCAATCCTCAAATCGATAATGCTTTGACCAAACGATGCACCTGATTGTGCTAGTCCTCTAAATGTTTCTATGCTGACGTCTAATCTATTTCCAAAGAAGCCAAGTAGGTCACCTGTTCTACCAAGTCCTTTGAAATTGTCTGATAAAGCACTGATACTGCCTTCGCCTTTGAAGGCCGCTTTTGCCAAACCAAATACTGCGTCACCGGTTTTCTTGAAACCATTTGCTAAAACCTCAGAAGCCTTTATCAACTGTTCAGTTGATTTTATTTGGTCATCTATCTGCTTGAGTTGTGCTTTCTCTAGTTCGCCTATTTCTTTTTTCTTGAGAACCTGTACTTTTAGGTATTTGAGTTCACGGAGTTTAAGTTCCATGGCGTCTTTGTTAGTTTTCGCCTCTTTTAGGCGATCGTTATATAACCTTTGTCGAGCCTCCCTTAACTTGGGATCATCAATTACCGATTCTAACAGTTCTTTTATTTCGTTGTCCATGCTTTATTATTACCCCATTATATACGCATATAAATATTGACATACATACACTTGTATAGTACTATTTATAGATGGAAAAAATGACAGAAAATACCAACCCGTTACACAAATACTTTAGGACTCCTAGTATATATGTGTCACTACCATGTGGGTCAACATATGACCCGAAAGTGTTGGAGATGCCTCAGTCAGGAGAAATAGGTGTAATGCCTATGACTGCCAAGGACGAGATCATATTCAAAACACCTGACGCATTGATGAACGGACAGGGTGTGGTAGATGTGATACAGAGTTGTATTCCGGCAATTAAAGATGCATGGCAAATTAAAAATTATGACCTTGACACAGTATTGATTGCGATCAGAATAGCAACTTATGGTGAAATGATGGACATGAATTACACTGTGCCTGGTACGTCAGTCAAAGTGGATCACAGTTTGAACTTGCCTGCACTATTAGAAAATATTAAAAGTATTAAGATCGAAGACACAATCACATTGAAAGATGGATTGAAAATTACAGTTGAGCCGTTGGTGTACAAAGACATCACACAAACAGCATTGACAACTTTCCAACAACAGAAGATGTTTAGCCAGGTAAGCAACTCACAGGCACCTGATGTTGAGAAGACTAAAAAATTTAATGAAGCATTCAATCACTTGAATGAACTGACAACAGAGTTGATGATGAAAAACATCAGCAAGATCACAACACCAGATGGCACAGTCGTTGAAGACAAGACACAGATAAAACAATTTATTGAGAACGCAAACGCAGTCATGGTAAATGAAATCACAGAAAAACTTGCTGACATAAGATCACAGGGATCAGTCAAACCATTAAAAATGAAAGCAACCGAGGAGCAGATCAAGATAGGTGCACCTGCCAACTACGATGTTCCTATTACGTTTGATACTGCAAATTTTTTCGTATAACCTTGCTGTCACAAGTGGATTCTGACATTGTCAAGACACTTAAAGACATGGAAAACACAGCAAAAGATATCAAGATGGATATTTTTAGATTGTGTTGGTATATGCGTGGCGGACTCACCTACTCGGAAGCAAGTTCTTTGAGTCCAGACGAGCGTCAAATCATTGGTAAAATAGTTAAGGAAAACATCGAAACTACCAAAAAAACGGGTCAACCTTTCTTCTAGAATATAGTATACTTTAATAGTATTTGAATATGCAGATAATTAACACTTACATATGTCCGAAAGAGATCTAGTCAAAGAACTCAAAGCACAAATCGCCGACCTCACAGCAGACCGAGACGATGCTCTGGCGAAAGTAAAGTCCAAAGAATCACGTATGAAGCAGGTGTTGATAAAATTGGAATACGCCACGCAGGATGTTCAGGCAACTGGCCACAAAATTGGTGAACAGAACAAAATGATCTCGGAACTTCAGGCCAAACTCAATACCAAGGAAGAGTTACTGCAAGAAGCATTAACTAAAATAAAGATGCTCAAAGGACATGATGATTCAACAGAAGAAACAGACCAAGAAGAAGACACCGACAGAGAAGATTAGGACATGGTTGGATGAGTTCGTAACCAAACCAAATCCGGTCTTTGGAAACTTGCCACCTTGCCCTTTCGCTAGGAAGGCCATACTGGACAACAAGGTGCATTTCGTAGAGATGCCTCCCATAACAACATATTCAACACTGTATCAGTTCATATGCGAAGCGGACTTCGAAGAGATAGACGTGTTGTGCATGATCATCGAGCCTGACAGATTGACTGCAAAAGAGACCGTGGAACTGGCACATGACCTAAATCAATATTTCATGAGCAAGGATGTGGTTGTGTTGGAGGATCATCCCGACATAGATGAACGTGTCAAGGACGTGAGATTGAACAACGGTGAGTACATACTGTTCCTTGTGCAAAGTTTGAGCAAGTTGAACAAGTTCAGCAAGATGCTGGAATCAGGCCCCTACTATAAGAACTGGAGCAAAAGTTATCTTAAAGATGTGAAAGGTTTTCGACATCCGAAAACAAAGTAAGCCTGCTGTCTCTTCTACACAGTTTCTTGTATAATTTTTTATCGGTGCTCCACTCGGTACCGGTCCACCATTCAAAACCCTTCCATGATGCCTTGTATTCCGAACTCTTCTCGTAGCCACTGCCCAGGTAGTAGTGTGACACACAGTTCTCCTGTGCCCAAGTCAATTCCATGTCCAGTGACAATGCACTTATGGGAATACTGTTGGCGTGGATGACGCTCTCAACTCCCTGCAACATCGTTGGTCTTTCCTCCTGAGCCTGTGCTGTGAGTATGTCCTCTTGGTACTTGTAGTATTTCTGTTTGGTGAATCCCACTATGTTGTCCGGACTGTCGATGTAAAATATCAGGAACCTGTCTCGGTCATGATAAAAACGGAACGGATCGTAATCCGCGCCAAATTTTTTATCCTTCATGTACTGTCTGTATATCTTGGGCAGTCCCAACAGCGACACCATCTCGTTAGCCTCTATCGTTTTCATGCCCAGCGGTTTGCCATTGTGTTCGAACTTACGGAACCGCGGTTCGTATTTGCGTAAATCTATTCTAGTGCTACGTGATTGGTACCACACTTCTTTGTTTTTGTAATCGTGGTCCAGTGCCAACCAACCCTGCTCAACTGCGTCGTCCTCTTCTTCAGGTTGCACGATAGCCATGGGTCGGCATATTACTAAATCTTGATCTTCCTGTTTGCCCAAAACGTGATCGAATATCAGTTCCATATACAATACTTAAGGTCAACTCAAAGATGGCTTACAGCCATCTGAAACATCGCTACGCTCGTTTCCTTTTCTTAATTTACGCATCTGTAAAAAAACTAAACGCACAATGCGTACTCTTGTAGTAGATGAGCAGTCACAATTCGGCTATTTCTAGCCGAACCGACTTGAACTTGTAGTGAGTTCGCAGTCACCGTACATCGTTGCCGTAACCGGGCGGTTGTGCTGTACCCGTTCACTCATTCATCCAACGCGAGTAGATATAACCTTTGTACGATAATTCTATATCTACTTGGGGTTGCTTTTTCCCAGAGCCCCATCATTTTTGCATTTGCATCAAGGGATTCACCTGTCGCTTGTTAAGCCGCATTTCCCTGCTCACTTTCGAGATGCTATGTTTTTGCCTATGAATTTCAGTTTAAGATTGATTTGTGCCTATCGCTGTTATATAGTACTATAATGATTAGTACTAAAGGATATTTGAGTTGATGTCAATGGAAAATTGGATTTACCAATCTAAAACAATAGAATCACTGCCAGAAGACTGTGTTGGATTTGTTTATCAAATCACAAATACAACTAACGGTAGGATGTATATTGGTAAAAAACTTGCAAAGTTCAGCAAATCACGTAAACCGTTAAAGGGCAGAGTTAACAAGAGACGTTACAAAATTGAAAGCGATTGGAAGGATTATTACGGTTCCAGTGATGCCTTGCACGAAGATATCAATAAACTAGGCAAGGACAAATTCAAAAGAGAGATACTTTATTATTGTAAATCCAAAGCAGAATTATCATACGTAGAAGCAAGGGAGCAGTTTGCTAGAAAAGTTTTAGAATCGGAAGATTATTACAACGGTCATATCAGGGTTAGGATACATGGTTCTGGTATTATGAGAGAAAAGAAAAGCAAAGGAATTCTAAATGATTAAAATTTTGAGATTTATAGGCGGGTTCGGTGGCGATAACATTATAAAGATGGCAGTTGATAGTGACAGCACATTGTTGTCCAGTGTTAACTTTGAGGGTCTAAAAATAAACGGACTTCAAAAAGATGACCAAGTAAAAAAAGAAAAACGTATGTCCGGAATGGAACAAGTTTACAATCTATGGAACGAAAAAACAATTGACGTTGAAGCATTGAAAAAAGAGATAGAAATTCTTAAAGCACAAAATACCAAAATGATTATTAAAAGTCATTTGTATATTGATGCGTTCGATGACATTACTGTAGATATTATTCCAACACCAAAAACTTTGTCTTGGGCATTAAATTGTAATTGGTTGAAAACAAGCACTAGGTACACACATCCATTGGAATTTCCTATACCAGATCAAGAAGTTAAAGAAAGATTCATTCTTTACCAAACAGCACAGAGGTTGATACAAGTTATGCGTAATGATAGTGCAACACCTAAAATTTATATAGACGATCTATTCAAAGATTTCAAACAACTGCAAAGTGTTTGTGGCGATGCCGGAATAAAACTTAATAATCATTGCGAGAAATGGCACAAGAACTGGCAGGAGAAGAATAGAAAGTATTTGCCTTCGCAAATTTACAAAGATATGTTGGAAGAAGAATCTCCAAACTACAATCACATAGATCTATCCAGGATTGAAAAATATACCTTGCTGGCTTTAAAGGGAAGTTTTAAAATTATATAAAAAAAGCCTCCACGTTAGCAGAGGCTTTAGTTTAAGATTGGATCCAATCAGCAATAATTACGCCGCAGTTTTTGCCGCGTTTTTAGCCTCTTGAATTTCTTTTCTTCTTGCTTTGATCAATTTAGAAAGATTCGCAAGTGCTTTTCTGGCTCTAGTCGCAGAAGCCTTAACACCTTTCTCTGTGAACTTACCGTTCTCTTCAGAGTAATTTTGAATCTCCGTCATAATCGACTCATGTGTTTGTGACATATTATCTGTCCTTCCTTATTCGTACGATATAATTAATTAACATATGTTTAATTTAAGCACATAAGAACTGGTTTTGTCAATCATTTTCTAAACAATAATTTCCACGTCATTTGCATAATTGGTAAAACCATTTTCTTTGGTAACTTTTAGTATCGAATTTACTCTGCCTACCAACTCATCTTTGTGTGAAATTAAGAAAATATTTTTGTTCTGCGTTCTGCTCATCTCTTTTAACACTGCCATTGAACTTTCAACACCCGAAATATCCATTCCTGCATCTATAAGTTCGTCAATAAACAACAAGTTGATCTGTTGATAAAGGCTTTCCCAAACATCTCTGAACGCCCAACTTAAACTTAATATCAATCTATTTCTTTCACCTCTGCTTAAATTATCAAAGTCTAGTTCTCTACCAAGTTCTTCAATCTGCACAGATAAATCGCTTTGGAAAACTACTGTGTGTGGTAATTTAACTTTTCCTAAATAAAATGCTAGACGCTGATTCAAGTATGTCAAGTTTTGTTCTATAATTCTTGTTCTAATGAATGAATCTTTTGCAGTTAACAATTTGTATAAAAATTCTTGGTGCCTATGCAAGTCTTCCAGTTCATTAACAATACCATAATCAATTTTTTGTATTGCACTTTTATTAAGTTCTTCTATTTGTTCTGCGTATGGATCTTCTTTTTCTGTTGCTTGTTTTAGTTGTCGTTTGAGATCCTTCAACGATGCTTTGTGATTGTATGCCTCGTCCATTGTGTCGTAATAGGTATCTGGTATTTGTCCTATATCACCAATTTCGTCTATGCCCTGTTGCACTAATACAAGATCACTTTTTAACTTATTTGTATATTCTACAGATTCGGTTAAGTTTTGTTTCAACTGATCCACCAAATGAGTATGTTTCTCATCGTTGAGCGGTTGTTCGCAAGTTGGACATTTTGATGTTTTTGCAAATTCTAAGTCTTTGTTTGTTTTTTCAACACTAGTTTCTGCTTTTGTCAAGGCATCCTCGTGATATGCTTTTTCTTTTTGTAGTCCTCGTAGTGCAGTTTGGTTTTCTTTGTGTGATTGTAATTTTTTGTGTAGATCTAGTTCTGCTTTTATATCTACTTTTTCTAGTTCTGTAATAGCCTCGTTGAAACTTTTTATATCATCTTCTTTTTGTTTTTGCCATGCACTGCTTCTTAGTTTTAGGCTTTCTATTGATTCTTGTATTTTTTCATTTGATGCAATCTTACTATCAATTCGCATTTTTTCTTCGGTCATTTGTGTTTTAGTTGCTTTTTGTTTTTCTTTTAACAAGTCTGCTTTTTGTGATAGTAAAGTAATACCAAGCAACTGCTCTATAATTTCTCTTTGCTCTGCTTGTTTTGTACTAAGAAACGGCAAAGTGTATGTATTCAACGTGATGATATTTTTAAACATTGCCAAAGTCATGCCTAGCAATTTGTTTATTTCTAATTGTGTTTCTCTGTTCTCGCCTTGTGCTTCGTTGTCTTCCGTATTTTGTTCTATGTCGTTAGCATAAAATTTGAATATTTGTGGCTTTCTGCCTCTTTCTATTGTGTAATCGATATTATTTTTTGTAAACTTAACACTCACCAACATATTTTTTTCATTAGTTTTGTTTACAAGATTGTCTCTTCTGATGTTTGTTAATGCTTCTCCGAAGAATACATATGACAGAGCATTTATAATTGTTGTTTTACCAGTACCATTTCTAGCACCTGCATCGTCTCCTCCTAAATCCATGTTCTCACCTATGACAAGAACTAAATTTTTATCATTAAATTTTATACTTTGTGCGGCATTCCCCACACTCATAAAATTTTTAACTGTAAGTTCTTTAACGGTTAGCATTCTTTTTCTTCCATTTTAAATAACCTTTTAACCAATCTGCTCTATCTAATCTTTTTGCAAAATCAAAAATTGGTTGCTCCTGTTCCTCTTTTTTAGTTAATATTTTCCAAAGTTTTCTTTTACTAATTGTTGACATCCAAATCATTATAGATTGCTGTTAATATATTTTTGTCATATGTTTCAGAATCTACTCCTTGTAGTTGTGATATAACAATTTGATCCACAGAATCAAATTTTTGCACTTCAACGTTTGGTTGTTGTGCCTGATCAATTTGTTCAGGAATCAACTGTAATTCTCTTAATTGATATTTCTCTATAAATGTTTCTCTTATAAAATTTGCTTCTTCGTATGAAATTTTTATATCTAAAGTAACTCTCACATACATTTTTGCTTTTAAATATTTGTCTGGATCAGCAAGTAGTTCACTTATTTTAATTGTGATATATCTTGGCATATCCGGCCAGTTGATATATTTTGGCTTTTGTCCATATTCTATAATCATCATGCCTCTATCATCATCCCAAGCATCTGCGTAATTGTGTGGAAATGCGTTACCCATGTAAGTTACATTTGCGTTTTGTTGCCTTTTGTGGAAGTGTCCAGTGAATACTTCGCCACAGTTTTTAAAATGCTCTGTTTTGATTGTGCCAACGTCCGGCATCTCTACCATTGCATTCATTTTAAAGTATGGAAGTTCAAAATGTCCAAACACATATTTTTGATTCATACTTGCAATTTTTTTGTATTCATCGCCAACGATCCATGGAATTATTGCAACGTCATCTTCAACTATCCATTCATTTACTATGTGTATGTTTGGTATATTTCTTATAAACTCCATGGAGTTTATTTCTCTTTTTTCTCTGTAAAACAAATCATGATTGCCCATGATCACATACACTTTTTCAAATGCTTGTCCTAATCTTTCCATGTTTGAAACTGTGTAGTTCATTGTGGAAACATTTGTTGATGATCTGTGATGGTGCCAGTCGCCTAGGAATATACAAGTTTCACAACCTTGTGCTTTGGCTTGTTCAATAAACCAATAAATGAATTCTTCACAGTCGTCATTGTGTACACGACTGTTTCCTTTCATCCCAAAGTGTATGTCAGTGAAACAAGCAACTTTTTTAAAAAATGCCATTAGTACCTTTTTTTGATTGTTGGTTTATGCTTACTGATATCAAGAGTTTTGTAACCAACCTCCTCAAAATTTTCTTTTGTCAATTTTCCAGTTTTTTTCAATGCTTTATTCAGTTTAGCAATACCTGTTTTATTTACAGTCTTAACTTCGCCGTGTGCATTTTTCATTCTGTCTTTGTAGGTGATTGTCTGTGTGGTGTTATTTTGTTGTCTAGTAAATGATGGCATCATATTATTTTGCTCTAACAAGTCGTCTCTGATGTTTTGATTTTTCTTTTCTATGTTTAGAATTCTTGTAAAACTGTTTGTTATAGCGGCAGTATAATATGCAAATGGATTCTCTGACTTGCTTTCGTCAAACTGTAAACCAATTTGTGATAATTGCATCAATGCTTGTGATTGCATTTCGTCGTTGTATGTGTAACCTCTCCAGTTTGATCTTGTGCCATAACGTTCGCAAAGTTTCATAAACATCATTGCTAAACTGTTTGTAATTTTTCCATGGTCGCAAGAGAAGTGACCATTACTCATTCCGCCAATCCAATGCGATTTGCCAACACATTTTGGTTTGCCTTTCTTGTCCAGTCTATAATGTTGGAATGGAGGAAAGTTTATTTTTGTGTGCCTATCGGATTCTTGTTTTGGATTCTTTTTACGTTCAAGGTCTTCCGGGATATGCTCAAAAGACATTACCCTAAACACCAAATCTGTTTTGTCAATTTTTCTTGTTGATACAGTATAATCCTGCATCTTAATTTTTTTCAATCCAGATTCTTTTGCTTCTTCCCAGGCTTGTTGCGTTAATTTTTTTGCTTTATTTTTCCTTGCCTTTGCTATTGCAGATGCATTGATTTTTTTGATACTAGGAACAATCAAATCATAGGAAGAATCTTCTTTTTCCACGTATGAACAATATGTGTTTTTGCTGGCGTGTATTTGCGCCAATAAATCTCTGTTGTTTAGATACTTTACTCTTTTCATAATTTTCCTAATGTTAATGTGTAAAAACCAGTGCCGTAAGGGAATTAAATGCGCCTATAATTGTGCCTATAAATATGTTTTAAGTATACAAAATTATACAAGGAAGAGCAACCGAAATGGCAGACAACTTTATAGGAAAAGCAATAGAGACAGGTTCAAACATTTATAACCGAACCATAGGTAGACTATTGGGCGCCGGCATCGGTAAAGATTTTAAGATAGCACAGGCCCAAGCAACATGGGTAGGAAGATCTGCAGGCGAAAAGGATTGGAGAGTAAAATTAACTTTACCACCAATGTCAGATCTTAGACACGAATTTTTTAACAACAACGCACTTCTTAGACCGTTACAAGACGCAGGTGGATTTCACTGGCCTCTTACACCGTCTATGGTTATACAGCACACTGCAAATTATAATGCATTGGCTCAGACACACAGCAACTATCCTTTCCAGGCTTATCAAAATTCACAAGTTGACCAATTAAACATCATTGGTGAGTTTCCGGTACAGAATACAGAAGACGCAAGGTATTGGGTCGCAACGATAAATTTTTTACGTGGCATCACTAAAATGTTTTTTGGAAAACAAACAATGGGGCAGGACAACTACAAAGGCAATCCGCCTCCAATAATGCACTTGAATGGATATGGAGATCATATGTTTAGAAACGTTCCTGTAATAGTAAACACATTCAACGTTGAACTTAGAGCAGGTACAGATTACATTTCTACAAACGACGATGTGTACAGTGCAAGATCAACCAACACAGAAGTCGCAAGTTTAGTTAGAAAAGGAATTATAGAAGACAACGAAATATCGGCTACATGGGCACCAACATTATCAAACATATCAGTTCTAGTAACTCCTATCTACTCTAGAGATACAATTGGTAGATTCAATTTACAAAAATTCATGCGTGGAGAACTGAACGGTAAGGGCGACGAAATAGGATTTATCTAATGGCAAAATATTCAAGAACATCTCCTTATTTTGAAACAGACCAAAATAAATTATATTTAGATCTATTAAAGCCTAGGACTATCACAGCCGAAGCAGACGACGAAACATATACAATCGAAAGAACCTATGCTTATAGACCTGATCTACTTGCATTTGACTTATATGGTACACCAAGACTTTGGTGGGTATTTGCACAAAGAAATGCCGACGAAATTGAAGATCCTATCTATGATTTCAAACCAGGCACAGTAATAAGATTACCAAAGCCAGAAAATGTCAAAGCAGATCTAGGATTATAAGATGGCAGAAAAAAATATCCTACATAAATTTGCATCTTATAATTGCTTGTTCACGATTTCATCTTGCAACGATAAAGAATTACAAAACAGATCATACTTCAAGAATCCATTGAAAAACATAGTGGCAAGGTCTGGAGGTATAAGTGACGCAGAAGTTTCTGCCAATCAGTTGGTAGCGGAGGCCGAGGCGGCGAGGGCAAATCAGGATATACCAGCATTGGCACGTCAAAAAGTTTATGATGACAAAATGGTTTACATCAAAGACAGACAGATATCGGAAAAAGTTTTAGAAAAAGGCAGAGATATATTCATTGAGAACGTCAATATATTAAGCACAGCAAGTCCAAGTTTTGAGCGTAACCTAGGTACTTTTACAAAGATAGATATGGTATTGGTCGAACCATATGGAATAAGCCTGATTGAGAAATTACGTGGAGCAACCGCAAAAGAAGGTTATATAGATTATCTTGATGCACCAATGTTGCTTACCTTACAAATTAAAGGACAAGACGAAAACGGAAATTTTACAACAACAAAAGAAGAAACAATCACAAGAAAAATTCCTATATTAATTGCTAGGGTAGAATTTGATGTAACGGAGTCAGGTACAGAATATAGATTAGAAGCACTACCTTACTGTGAAATGGGATATGATGACCGATTTAAATTTCCGAGAAGAGATGTACAAGCCTTCATTCCGCATGGTGGCACATATCAAGACTGGGCCGATTCGGTAGAATTTGCTATCAACAGTTCAGGAAATGCAGACGAAACTGCAAGGTCACAAATGGATGTGGAAATAGCAGAATCAACCAGGAAGTTGCCAGACGTGTACAAATTTCACCTGCACCCAGAACTTAGGGGCAAATTAACATATGATAAAATGTCCAAAGAACAGATCAGAGCAGAAGGAACACCATTGAGTGATAACAAAGAGTTTGCAGAACTAATCGATGGAGCGTCAAAGGTACCACCTTACAAAGGAGGTGCACAAAAAGGAATAACGCATAAGTTCAGCGATTCTTTTCCTCAAGCAATAGAAAATATTGTGCAACTATCAGACTTCTATAGAGACGTATTAGAAAATTGGACTGAAAAATTTGCAACTGCCCAAGGAATATCCACTACGATTGCTCCCAACACTCCGTTTGCCAGAGACAAAACAACAAAGGAATTAATTGGTGATCTTAAAAAATTGAAACCAACAGATGATGTAAAGTCGTATGCCAGACAAAATCAATTTGTGGATTGGTTTAGAATAGTAGTGACCGTTTCGCAAGAAACAGGTACAGCAAATTTTGATCCAATCACTCGTATGCATCCAAAAACAATTAATTACACAGTGGTGCCTTATAAGGTTCACATCAATAAATTTTTACAACCAGGATTGCATTTAGCAAAACCAAAAGATGTGGAAAAAAATGTAAGAAAAAATTACAACTATATCTTTACTGGAGAAAACCTTGATGTGTTAGGATTCAATATAAACTACAAAGCGGCATTCTTTGTGCGTAATGTTAGACCCACTTACAAAACCGATCAGGAAAAAGGCGGATTGGACAATAAAAAAGATTCAAACTCGTGGTTCTCAGAATTAGTAGGGGGAAATAAATCAGATCAATATAACTTAAAAACCTTGTCAGAAGAAACTAAACTTCCTTTCAACCTTAGAGGAGCACCTTCCAATATAAAAAGTAAAAATGCAGTAGACGAAAGTGTGCCTCCGAGAATGTCAGCATTCATGGACTATCTAACAAATCCAGATGCAGATATGCTTCAACTGGACATGGAAATTTTAGGTGACCCTGCATACATATCAGAAGATTCTTTTGATCCATCTTTGCAAAATGCATTCAAACCGGTAGATTCGGATTTCGACCTAGGCAAACAGCAATTTAAATATAATAGTTATATGCCAATTATAGGATTAAATTTTAGATTTCCTGGAGATCCACAGGAACAGAAAGGTGTATATTTTGATAGACCTGCACAAAATACTGACACATCTGGAATGATGTTTAACGGTTTATACCAATTGGTTAAAGTGGACAGCAAATTTGAAGGCGGCAAGTTCACACAGGACTTGAGACTGGTGAGATTATTGAATCAAGATTCTACAGAAAAAACAGATGCTTCACAAGCCAAAGATGTACATAAAATAAATGTCAATGACATAGACCAAGCAGGCAGAATTAGGGGAGGCTTATAATGGCATACAAAACATCATTTGGCTTCACAGACACACAAGACAATCAAAAAGATTTTAATGAAAAATTCAAGTCTATTGATACAGGACCATACATAGGACAGGTGAAATACAATGTCGATCCGTTGAGAATGGGTAGATTGGGAGTTAACATTCCTGCACTGACTAAAGCGGAAAATCCAAAAATGGATGACATAGTGTGGTGCCAGTATCTTTCTCCATTCGCTGGAGCAAAGCCTTACAAGGCAGTAAGCAGTACTGATCCATTCAAACAAGAAACTAACCAACACTCGTATGGTATGTGGGCAGTTCCGCCAGACATAGACACATCTGTGGTAGTGATTTTTGTAAAAGGTGAAAATAAAGTAGAATCTGCATTTTGGATAGGTTGTGTGCAAGAGCCAGGCACAAACCAAATGATACCAGGCATGGGTTCAAACTCAAACAACAGTTTAAGCACAGAGTCGGCCGGCGACATGGGCAGTGGAGATCCATCACAACTTTATGGAACACAACAATTACCTGTAACAGAAAGAAACAGAAAAGTACAATCTGGAGAAAAGGGAGCATACGACGATTTCCCTTCAAGGAAATATCCTGTCAATGAGGACCTTGCAGATCAATTAAAGAAACAAGGACTTATACGAGACCCTGTTAGAGGTACAACAACTTCGAGTGCAACCAGAGAATCACCTAGTGCAGTGTTTGGATGGAGTACTCCGGGCAGAGTCAGAGGAGACTCACGTGAACTTAATGTTGGCGCACAGGAGGCCAAGACAAAAACAGATAGGCATCACGGTCATTCTTTTGTAATGGATGACGGAGATAAAGGTGGAAGCAACCAGTTACTGAGAATGCGTACATCTTCAGGACACCAAATTTTAATGCACGATTCGGATCAAACAATCTACATCAGTCACGCATCTGGAAATTCTTACATAGAGATGGACAAAGAAGGAAAAGTCGACATATACTCAGGTATAGGTGGAATCAATATGCGTACTGAAGGCGACATGAATATACACTGTGATGGAAACTTTAATGTCCACGCAAGGAATATGATCAGGATGGCCACTGAAGGTGAGTATGTACAAAGCGGAAAATATTTAATGAACCTTGGACACAACGGTGTGTTCACAAGTGCTCAGGAAGGTGGTGTAAGAACATACGGTAAGCAAGGCATCAGTATGTACGGTGCCAGCACAATGATAGGAGCCGGTGGAGCAGTTCACCTGGCAGGATCGGCAGTGCATTTGAACTCCACTTTCGCTTCAGCAGAATGGGGACCAACATGGCTGACTCCAGAAGCGGCCACAGTAAACCCAAGATTAGAAAATGATGTTGAACTTACAGTAAAAGGATCAAGCGGACAAGTGGGAATATTGAAACCAGGCACAAGAAAAACAAGAACAACTGTGCATAATTTTGTGCATCACGAACCGAGATTTAGATTGTCTGCATTTAATTCTACGACAGGACCTTGGAACGATTCTGAGTACACAACAAAAGCAAGAACTCCAGGCACTAAAGAATTTATAGAACAGAGAAACAGAGAGTCTGACATAGAGTCTATTAAATTAGGACAACTACAGGCAGATGCTCTTGCTTACGCAAAATGGAAAATGGGTAACAGCACAAATGTACAAAAGGCTTCCGAGGCATTAAAATTATTCAGTCAAGATTATAATAAAACATATAATATATCAAATGTACTGAAAACTGCGGCACCATTTGTTCCTGACAGCAAAAAAGGTGCACTTGTACAAGAAGTAATAGACGTTGTGGGTGATAAAGATTTACAACTATTTGCAAATCAAATATTCACAAACGCATCGGGAGATGTCTTTACACTAAAAGGTTCAAAAATTAGTAAAAATTTAAGTTCAATGAACAATGTTATAGGTGATGCAACAAACAACTTGTCTGCTATAAACAAATCAATCAAAGGTGTTACCAATGATGTATACTCCACTGTCGACGGTGTAGTAGATTTAGAGAACGCGGCATCAATATTCAATGACGTTTCATCTTTGACACAAACATACACAATGGTCAAATCAGGTAGGATCACAAGTGTAGGACAAGCAAAAATGTTAATAACAAGTGCTGGTAACACAATAAAAAGTTTATCTAGTGGAATTTCAAATATAGACTTTAAAAATATAGGATCAAAAATTAAGGGATTTTTTAGTTAATAAATATTTTATATGGCATACGTATCAAGCACAAACACAGGTGGAAGTCAAGGAAACAGAGTTACCTTTAGGGGTTTCAGTAGCAAAGCATCTGAGGCCAATTACAAATTGTATGATTTCGAGTGTGCTAAACAAGATCTGCTCAACAGACTTACTATACGTAAGGGAGAAAGAGTTGAGAATCCAGAATTTGGCACAATCATATACGATTTGTTGTTTGAACAGTTTACAGATTCTCTCAAAGAAGCAGTCACAGACGATATAACGCAAAATTTGAACGCCGATCCTCGTATAGGAGTTGAGGAAATAAGAGTGACTGAAGCAGAGCATGGCATAGCGATTCAGGCATCAATACGTTATGTACCGTTAGATATCACAGAAAAAATGCAGTTTATCTTCACTGAAGATATGGCAAACGATCTAATATAATATACGCATATTATTAATACTATAAATATCGTTGTATACGATATGGCCACAACAGATAGACAAAACAGATTACTTGTAGCGGAAGATTGGACAAAGATCTACCAGGCTTTTCAACAGGCTGATTTCAAATCTTATGACTTTGAAACACTGCGTAGAACAATGGTCAATTATCTGCGTGAAAATTATCCTGATGATTTCAACGATTACGTAGAAAGTTCAGAATATGTTGCGTTGCTTGATCTGATTGCCTATATCGCTCAGGCACTTGCATTCAGAGTTGACCTCAATGCTAGAGAAAACTTTTTAGCAACTGCCGAAAGAAGAGATTCTATTTTAAGATTAGCACGTTTAATCAATTACAATGTAAAAAGAAATCAACCAGCAACAGGATTGTTAAAAATTGATACTGTTACTACCACAGAAGACGTAAGAGATTCAACAGGAAATAATTTAGCAAACCAAACAATCGTTTGGAACGATTCTATTAACTCTAATTACAGAGAACAGTTCATTTCTATCATGAGTGCGGCAAACACCACAGGACAAACTTTTGGAAAACCAAGAGAAGCAGGTAACATCGGTGGAATACAAACAGACATTTACACATTATCATCAAATCAAACAGATTTGCCTCTTTTTAAATTTACAAAAAATATTGGTGGTGTTAGTAGGAATTTTGAAGTGGTCCCGTCTGCAATTACAGGATCAGAATCAATATTTGAAAATGAGCCAATTGTGGGAACTGGTTTAACTTATGCTTACAGACAAGACGGCGCAGGAGATTCATCAAACAACACAGGGTTCTTCTTTTTGTTCAAACAAGGAAATATATCGTTCCAAGATTTTTCAATTGAAAACTCTACAACAAATTTAACGCAACCTATCGGAGCACAAAATATCAACAATTCAGATGTGTGGTTATACAAACTAGACGACTTGAATCAAATATCAGAAAAATGGACACAGGTTCCTTCACTTTCAGGAAACAACGCCATATACAATTCATTATCAAAAAACGTAAGAAATATTTACAATGTAATTACTAGAGATGGTGATGCCATTGATTTAGCATTTGGTGATGGAAACTTTTCCAATATTCCATTAGGAAATTTTAGATGTTACTACAGAACAAGTGATAATGAAAAATTTTCAATTACACCTTCTGATATGCAACGTATTAATCTTGCAATTCCGTATATTGATAAAAACGGATCACAACAAACACTTACAGTTACAGCATCACTAAAACAAAGTATCTACAATTCAACTGCGTCAGAAAGCAATGATTCTATTAGAGACAAAGCACCACAAACATTTTACTCGCAAAATAGAATGGTTACAGCAGAAGACTATCAAGTTGTACCTTTATCTGCATCACAGGAAATTATTAAAGTAAGATCCGTAAACAGAACAGCATCTGGCGTTTCTAGACAGAAAGAAATTTTAGATCCTACTGGTGCTTACTCGAGTTTGAGTATATTTGCGGAAGATGGTATTTTGTACAGAGAAGAAAAAAATAACACTTTTACTTTTACATTCAAAAACAAAAATAATATTTTAGACACCATTAATTCTAAAGTCGAAGCAAAATTAAAATTGCCATACAGCAGACAGTTTTACTACTTAAAATACGGAACTAAAAATTTAGCAACTTTGTCGGCTACGTGGAATTCAACAACTACAAGCACAAATTTAAACACTGGATATTTTACAACAGGCACAGGTGCATTAAAAACAGGAATCTATGCAACATCAAATTTAAAATATGCTAAAGCAGGTTCGTTAATAAAGTTCACTTCACCGAACACAAACAAATTCTTAAATGGAAAATTTGTTGCAAGTTCAACAGATAACGCCACTGATAGAGAATGGGCAAAAATAGGCGAAGTAGAAGGTGATGGCGCTAATAACGGTACAGGTAATTTGGAGACCGGAGTAGGTCCAATATCACTAACTGACATAATTCCAAACGGTGCTGTGCTTAACGCAGTCATTCCTGCTTTTACAATCAACTTTACAACTGCTTTGAAAAACGATTTAATTGATAGAATTAATGCTTATGAAAATTTTGCATTGAGATATGATCAGGAAAACGAAGAATGGAAAGTGATTACGTCTACAAATGTTAGTACAAGCACAGTATTTGGTTTAGGTAACGCAGGATCAACTACAGGTACAAATTTAGATCAAAGTTGGTGGTTTAATTTTACAAATGACGGCAATACATACACAGTTACATACAGATCACTAGATTACATATTTGAATCCGAAAAACAAAATAAATTTCACTATGATGTTGAAGAAAAAATTTACGATTATAAAACTGGACTAGCAGTAAAAGACACTGTAAAACTTCTTAAAACAAACAGTTTAGTATCAACAGGAAATTCAATAGGTTATCCTTTACAATGGCAAATTGTAGACACAGTAACAGAAGCAGACGGATACCAGGACAACGCAAAAGTAAAAGTAGGTTTTTACGACGCCGATGATGATGGTGTTGTTGACAATCCAGAATTATTTGATATTTGTGTAGAACCTGACACTTCGCCTACCACAAAATTTGTCTTTTTCGAAAAATATCTTTCGTACAATAATATAGAAAGATTTAGACCATATGCGGCAACAAACTTTGTTGTAGCAGAAAAAGAAGCAGACATTACATTAAGTTCTGCAACTTATTCAAACGATCAGTTATTTTATTTTTATGATCAAGCGGAAGACGTTGTGAAAAAATACAATTCAACAACAAACACTTTAACTACAACAACAGATTATTATGGCAGACGTGGAAGAAGCAGTCTGTTATTCCAATACAAACATAATGCAGGGCAAGAAACAAGAATTGATCCAAGTGTTTCAAACATAATTGATTGTTATATGCTTGAAAGATCTTATGACAACCTATATAGAATATGGTTACAGGACGGCGGAACTAAACCAACTCCAAGCACACCTGACCAATTGAGAATAAGTTATTCCGGATCTTTGAATCCTTTGAAATCACTTAACGATCAAATTGTTTATCATCCTGTAAAATACAGAATATTATTTGGGCAATATGCTGACGAAAGTTTACAAGCAACATTTAAAGTAGTGAAAAATCCAGGAACAAACATATCTAATGCTGTTATCAAAACAAGGGTAGTAGCGGCAATAAATGAATATTTTGCTTTGGATAATTGGGATTTTGGAGATAGTTTTTATTTCACAGAACTAGCCGCATATATTCACCAACAATTGGCACCAGATTTATTGACAGTAGTAATTGTGCCAAATCAGTCAGGACAGACTTTTGGAAGTTTATTCCAAATATCAAGTGCGACAGACGAAATTTTTATCAGTGGGGCCACCGTTGATGATGTTTCAATTATAAGTGCCTTAGGAGCAAACCAATTAGTTGCATCAGGCACAGTAGTTACATCTACAGGAACGACATCAAGCACAACAACTACATCAGGATCAGCAGTGTCAGGCTCTACTACATCAGGATCCGGTTCAAGTACCGGCAGTAGTGGGGCAGGATACTAATGGCAGATAATCCACTTAACTCAAGAGCAAACCAAGAAGTTGTAAGTCTAGACAACGGAAAAACTACTTTCAGAAGAAGTATAGCACACCTTCCTGTTGTTTTCCAAACAGATTCTAACCATAGATTTTTATCAAGCACAATAGATCCTTTGATTCAGAAAGGCGCATTAGAAAGACTAGATGGATTTATAGGAAAACAAGATGCTAATACAAGAGTAACAAGTGACACTTATATAAGTGCAACAAGCAGAGATAGAATGGCTTATCAATTAGAGCCTACTGTAACTTACACAAACAAAGATACAACATCTATAAATCCTGAAGACCAAGTTTTATTTTCAGGCACGTATGATGATTACATTAATCAATTAAAATATTTAGGTGGCAAGGTAGACAATCATGATAGATTGCATGACTCCAATGTCTATTCTTGGAATCCGTCCGTAGATTTAGACAAGTTAATTAATTACAGAGAATACTATTGGTTACCGATTGGACCAAACAGTATATTAATTGATGACGTTGGACCAAATGCTGTAACTGAAATAAATGTTACTGCTGTTAAAGGTGCATTTAAATTTAGTACAACAGGTGATTCAGAAAATCCAAACATAAAATTATACAAAGGAAACACTTATAAGTTCAATGTTGATGCAAAAGGTCATTCATTCAAAATCATGACCGAACCTTACAAAGAAGGTATTGCAGAAGATGGATCAACATCAGTGATATATTCCACAGGTGTTACAAACCAAGGTGCCGACAACGGCACAGTGACTTTCACAGTGCCAACAACTGCTCCGGATGTTTTATACTATCAATGCGGAAATCACAGTGCAATGAACGGAATATTTAATGTTGCTAAAGTTGAAACAAATTCAAAAATTGATGTTGCAAAAGAAATTTTAGGTGCAAAACGTCACCAATTAAGAACACTTGAAATATCAAATGGTATGAGAATAAAGTTTGGCAACAATGTTACAGATGCAACAGGCTACGCAAACAGAGAATTTTATGTTGAAGGGGTTGGAGAATCAATTACATTAACTCCTGTAGAAGATTTAATTACACCTGAGAGTTATGCAACAACAAGCACTATACCATTTGACAGATATATTTTTGATTCTAAACCATATTCAAAAGCATTTTATCTACCAGAGAAACTTGATTACATTACAATTAAAAGAGATTCCCCGGACAGAAATGCATGGTCAAGATACAATAGATGGTTTCATAGATCTGTAATTGAAAAATCTGCAGAAGTAAATGGATACACACCTAACCTAGACGAAACTAAAAGAGCAAAAAGACCAATTATTGAATTTGACTCAGGTATAGAATTATTTAATCACGGAAAAATTGCCAAAAAGTCTGTAACTTTATTTGACACAACAACATTAGATGCATTTAGCACTGTAAGTAATTCCGCAGGGTACATTGTAGACGGTGTTGCACTTGCTGACGGTATGAGAGTTGTGTTCGCCAAAGACACAGACCCAATAGTAAAAAATAAAATTTATAAAGTTAATTTTGTTCTTGCCTCAGATTCAACAAAGGTTATAAACTTAACTGAAGAGCCAGATGCAGTTGCATCACGAGGTGAAAGTGTATTTGTTGAATTTGGCGAAGACAATCAAGGGAAAACATTTTATTTTGATCATGATGCCGACAGTGCATTGACTTGGCAAGATTCTCAGGAAAAAACAAAATTAAATCAAAGTCCGCTTTTTAATTTATATGATAATAATCATGTGCTGATAAATGACGCTCAAACTTATCCAAGTAGTTCGTTTACTGGTTCTAAAATTTTTAGTTTCCAAACATCCGATTCGGCAACAGAAGATACTGTGCTTGGAATGAAAATTAAGTACAACACAATTAATAATGTTGGAGATATTGTTTTTGATTCCGATCATACAGACGGAACTTTTACATACAGAAACGGAAATTCAACCGAAACAAAAAATTTAGCAGAAACACATTTACATTATAACAAAAGTTTAACATCTCATGACTCGGTTGGTGCATGGACAAAGAGACCAACAGGAGCCAAACAAAGGGTTATAAGAACTTACTTTGTAGATGCTACCGAGAAAAAATTATTTCCTATAGATTTTTATAAAAATTCAGTGGACTTAACTGATCTTGAAGTAAGTGTTTTAGTAAATGGTAGTAGAAAAAATTTAGATACAGATTATAAAATTGTAGATGGAACAACATTCAAATACATTCAATTTACAAAAGATCAAACAGTTGGCGATAGAATTGTTATTAAATGTTACAGCAAAGCGGCAAAAGTTTCCGACAAAGGAATTTATGAGGTCCCGGAAAATTTAGAATTCAATGGCTTGAATGAAAAGACAGGATCTTTTACATATGGACAGATTGTAAGACATACGCAGGATTTATTTGATAAAGCAACGTATGTGACTGGAGTTTTTCCTGGCGCATCGACATTGAGAGATTATCCAGAGGCATATAACGCAGGTGGAACAATCATACAACACGAAGGAAGTTTGGTTCCTGCTGTATTCAATTTAATTGACAAAGAAGCAAATTTAATCAATGCAATGAACTATTGTGCGATTGAATATGAAAAATTTTACAACAGTTTTTTAACTTACACAATGGATTCACCTTACGAGGGTGTAGCCGCGGACAGAGTAGATGAAATATTAGGAGCCATTAATCAAGATAGAACAGCATCTTTTCCTTTCTTTTATGACGACATGATAGGACACGGTGAGGCAAAAACTTTGAGAACATTCACAGTTGCAGATGCAAATGATACCGATTATGCTATAGATTCACAATTTAGTTCAACTACTTTAAGCAACAGAGCAGTGTACGTTTATGTAAATGATGTTCAATTGGTATTGGATCATGATTATATGTTTAGTACAACCGATGATACAATTTCTATATCAAAAACACTTGCAGTGGGTGATATCATAAAAATTTATGATTATTCCAATACCACTGGTAGTTTTATTCCACCAACTCCAAGTAAATTAGGAATATATCCAAAAACAAAACCTGAAAAAGTTACAGACGACACTTATATTACAAACACTGATGTAATTGTAAAGCATGATGGTTCAAGGATAAAAGCATATGGTGATTACAGAGATGATTTAATATTAGAACTTGAAAAAAGAATTTACAACAATATTAAAGTTTCTTATGACGCAGAAAAATTAGATCCAAACTCTATCATACCTAGCATTTTCCAAACTACAGAATATACTTTAGATGAAGTTAATGATGTCATAGGAAAAGATTTTTTCACATGGGCAGGCAGAAACAATATTAGATATATCACAAATGATACTTACAGAGAGCCGGAGCCATTTACATATAACTACGCATCATCACTAGGAAAAATTGACGGCAAATTTTTACAAGGACATTGGCGAGCAATATACAAATATGTGTATGACACAGATCGTCCTCATACTCACCCATGGGAAATGATGGGTCATGCTGAAAAACCTAGCGATTGGGAAAGCACTTACGGTTCAGCACCATACACAGCAGGAAACAGTATTCTTTGGGACGCTGTTGCAGGTATGTCTGGTAGATATGGCAAGCCAGAAATCAAATCTTATCTACCTGTCGACGATCAAGGTAATCTAAAAAATCCAATACAGATTGGACTTGTAAGAGATCTGGATCTGTTTATGAGACAAAGGAATTGGAAGTTTGGAGATCATTCACCCGCGGAAACGGCTTGGAGAAGATCAAGTGCGTATCCTTTCAGCATAGTAAAAATGATGGCGGTGTTGAAACCTGCCAAATTCTTTAGTATCTTTTTAGATAATTCAAGACTCAAAACAAATGTATCGAATAATTTAATTGACAACGACACAGGTATTAGACAAACACTTTCAGGCGCAAAATATCATTTAGAAACAATCACAAATACTGCAACAGGTATTGTTACAAGATATCAAACAGCAGGTTATCAACCTTGGATAGTGAACTATCTGATTCATCAAGGATTAGATCCTAAAACTTTTTACTACGATAAAATGAAAAATCTTAAAGTTCAATTAGGATACAAACTAGGTGGGTTTACAGATAAAGAAAATATCAAGGTAATGCTTGATAGTATATCTCCTGGTTCTTCAGCAGGTTCAAAATTTATACCCGATGAGAACTACAAAGTTTTATTTAGAACTTCGAACCCGGTAAACACATACCAATATTCAGGTGTGTTGATTGAAAAAAATACTGAACTGTCAGAAGACGGGTCAACACTTGTAGGCGGTTATAGGGTAATTGGATACAGTGCAGAAAATCCTTATTTTACTTTTTATCAACCTATTAGAGGAGGTATTACAGGTAAAGTTGAAGTTGGGGGTGCTAGAGCAGAAAAATTTGCTTCATTCCTTCAAGACGCACAGGTTATTCCTTATGGTCATGTGTTTATGGAAATACAGGATGTTGTTGACTTTTTATTTGGTTACGGAAAATATTTAGAAGAACAAGGATTTACTTTTGACAAATTTTCTAAAGAAATCGGTGAAGTACAAAATTTTGATACATCAGTAAAAGAATTTTTATATTGGACGACACAAAACTGGTCGCATGGATCAGCAATAACTTTATCTCCCGGTGCTGAAAATTTAATGCTTACAACAAAAAATAGTGTTGTTGGAAAATTACGAGGACTATCAGGAAACTATTCAGTATTAGATGCAGGCGGTAAGAAATTTGATCCAAGAGATATTTCTGTTAAAAAATTAGGAAATATTTTTGATATGTCTTCTATTGGCAAGGAAGGTATATTCAATGCTGAGATGTTAAGTGTACAAAAAGAGCATTTAATTTTATTTGATAACAAGACTGTGTTTAGTGACATATTATATGATCCAAAAACTGGATTTCGGCAACAAAGACTTAAACTGATAGGATGGAAAACAGGTGAATGGAATGGAGACTTCTCTGCTCCTGGATTTGTTTATGATTCTGCAAAAGTAAATTATTGGACAGCGAACCAAGATTATAAAATTGGTGACACAGTAGAATATCAAGGTAAGTTTTATGTAGCGAAAGTTAATCATACATCATCTAGTAATTTTGAAACTGAAAAATTTATATACAAAACAGAAAAACCTGCTCCACAGTTATTGCCTAACTTTGAATACAAAATTTCACAATTTAAAGATTTTTACAATCTTGAAACCAACAACTTTGACGAAACGCAACAAACTCTTGCACAAAAATTAATCGGATATCAAAGCAGGGATTATTTAGAAAACCTATTTGCTAATGATATTTCTCAATACAAATTTTATCAAGGATATATCCGAGAAAAAGGTACCAAAAATGCTATAGATAAACTATTAAAAGCACAGTACCAAAACCAAGATATATCTATCGACCTTTATCCGGAATGGATGATAAGAACTGGCGATATAGGAAATTCAGATGCTAAGAAAAGTGTACAGGTTGAATTCACAGCATCAGAAAATTGTGGCACAATACAAAGTATAGAACTTTTAGATAACACAGTTGACTCTCCACAATATGCACGTTCTAAGGTTTCTTATCTAGATACCTTGTATGATAAACCTATTGATTATACACCATCTAGTACATTTAGTCAGTTAGATTATTCAGGCGTTGGCATAGATAGAGAAACTCAACAATTATTGCCGACTGCTGGATATCCACAAGTAACACAGGTACAACATTCAGCATTCCATATCAAAGACTTGAAAAATCTTGATGTGAACAATGTGTCTGGAGCGGAATTAATTTGGGTAGCAAGTAAACACAATCATGACTGGGACGTATTTAGAATAACTGAAGCAGATTTCAGAATTAAAAATATTACACCTATGAACGAAGCAACGCAGTTAAAAATACAATTTACTGAAGCACATAGTTTACAACAAGCATCAAACACAACAACTGCCGATTATTTTGCGGTGTCCAATAGTAAATCAAATGATTTAAATGCTGTTCATCAAGTCAAATCGGTTGAAAGCAAGGATACTATTATAATAGATTACGCAGGAAATACAAATTTTATTCCAACAGTCGCTGACGGATCAACGGCTGACACATTTGGCAACGTTTACAAATTTATAAGTGTACGTTTGAGTTCAATGGATGCTGTCAATGACAAGTTGTCATTTTTAGAATATAAACCAGAAGACACAGTTATAAACAGGGTTGGTGACAAAGTATTTGCCGATGCCGATTCTGAAGGTTTATGGAAAGTATATGAAAAAGTAAATGCTTACACTAGCCAAGTAACAAAATCACCTGATGTCATAGACAATCAAGATTACGGTTACAACATTGTTGCCAGAAACGATGGAAGAACAGTGGTAGTTGCGGCTCCTACAAAAGGACAAGGAACTTTACATTTCTTATTTAGAGCACAATCAGGATCAACATTTAGTTCAAGCACAAATGACGCATTAGGCACAGTGGTAAACGAAGGTGCTGGAAGTAGTTTCAGTGTACAAAGTTCTGCAACTATGACCGACAACAACGATAATACTAGTAAACTTGGTTACTCATTATCGATGAGTACAGATGAAAATTTTGTTGTTGCAGGTGCACCTTACACGAACACAGTTGATTCAGACGGAAGTACAAGACAAATAGATTCAGGACTTATAAAAGTTTATGTATGGGACACTGCAACTTTCAAATATTCTTTATTAAACACGATCAATCCTCCAACAGATGGTTCAACTTCAAATGAAAATTTAAATTTTGGTTGGTCTCATAAAATTTCAGAACCTGGAGACAGTGTAAGAAGCACTCCAACAAAATACTTGTTTGTAAGTGCACCTGGACATTTGACAGATACGGGTAGAGTTTATGTTTATAAATGGGGAGTAGGCGCAGACGGATCAACATATGATACATGGACACAAACATCAGTAATTGAAGCACCCGACGGTGGTAGCAACCAAAGATTTGGACATATAGTCCAAGCAAACGACAATGGAGATATTATTGCAATATCTTCCAAATCACCCGGCACTGCTGGAAAAGTTGAAATATTTGTAAGACAAGGCCATACAAATGACGGTAGTACATCTGATACATTTAATTTGGTGCAAACATTAACAGGAATATCAGCAGACGGATCTTCACTGAACACTGCATTTGGTGAATCAATGACAATGAGTAAGGATGGAAAAACTTTAGTAATAGGTTCTCCTGGATACGACGATAGTGTTGACGCAGATGCAGGTGCGGTACACATTTACAAATGGAACGCAGACGGTTCCACAAACACTTACACTTTAGATCAAACAGTGATATCTCCGGAGAAAAAATCAAATCAAAAATTTGGAACATCTTTAGATATTAATGATAGTGCTACAAGAATTATTGTTGGAGCCGCAGGTGTGTCGAGTGATAAAGAATTAAGGTTAGATTCTGGGTCAACAAGTTTTGACTTGCAGGCAACTACAATTATAGATCAAAACGTTGGATCTGGTGGTGCTTACACATTAACAAAATACAATACAAAATTTGTCATAGACGAAAGATTGATTACAAGTTCGGTATCTTCGGACGATGATTTTGGAAGAGGAGTTTGTGTTATAGACCAATCAGTGTTTGTAGGTGCCCCTGAAGATGATGGAAACATAAGCACAGATGGTAGCACTCTTGCTTCTAATGATGGAACTCTAACAATATATGATTGCAATGAATTAAACACATATGCCTGGAAGGCAATTACAAGTGAGACGCCTTTAATAGATAAAGATAGAATAGGTGAAGCATTTGTATTCAATAAAGATTCAAATTCAATAACAGATTATTTAAATTACTACGATCCAGTCAAAGGAAGATTGTTAGGTGTAGCAGAAAGAGAAATTTCATTCAAAACATCACTCGATCCTGCAAGATACAATTATGGCACATCAGATACCAGCAAGATTGCATGGGGTGAAGATCATTTAGGCGAAGTTTGGTGGGATCTAAGCAAAGTAAAATGGTTATGGTATGAGCAACACACTCAAGAATACAAAGCAAACAACTGGGGTAAACTATTTCCTGGTGCAGAGATACATTGTTATGAATGGGTAGAGTCAATTTATCCACCGTCTGAATATTTGATACAATCTAGATCAACAGACGGAGTAGCGGCAGGGATAACCGGAATACCTTACAAAACAGATGATTCCGCAGTAACAATTAAACAAAAATATGATTCTCGAAAAGACGGATTTGTAAATTATTATTATTTCTGGGTTAGAAACAAAAGTAGTCTGCCAACAAAAAGTGTCGTTAAGAGACGTATACCAGTAACAACGTTAGAATTAACAATTAGCAATCCTTCAACATCAGGAATTCCTTATTTTGGAGTCACAGATAAAAATAAAGTTTTAGTGTTTAATTGTGAGAATCTTGTTGTGCCTGGTTCTTCTGTCTTTAATTTTGACTTTAGAAATATCAATTTTGATGGAGATTCATATTCTGTTTGGAAACTTATAAGAGAAGATGACAAGAACTTTAGTGTAAACAGCACAATTGAAACTAAATGGTGGGATTCGTTATGTGGTGTAAACACAGCAGGTGATAAAGTACCTGATCCGGATCTTAGAGAGAATTTAAAATATGGAAACAGACAGAGACCAAGACAAAGTTGGTATAGAGATAGATTTAGTGCATTGAAACAAATAATTGATTATGCAAATACTGTTTTAAAAGAAAATGAATTCGCAGGAAGTTTTGATCTAACAAATTTAAATTCTGAGGATCCAGAACCAACACTTGCATCTGGCCAATATGATACATCTGTAGATACATATGCAGATTTAACTTATATAAACACTGCTGACATATCAGGTGATGCAAATTATCTAGTGAAATCAGATGAGACAGTACAAGGACTTTGGTCAGTGTACAAATGGTCTCAGGCTGGAAAAATATTTACTAGAACAGATACACAAACTTACAAGACATCGAGATATTGGTCATATGCAGATTGGTATGCGTCTGGTTTTGATGCAAACACTATAATAGAGAAACAAATTAATTATCAGTATGAATTAGATTCTACAGATGCCAAAATTGATGCCATTGTAAAAGTTTTACAAGCAGACACAGGCGGTTGGAAATTATTCAAAAAAACTTCTTCTGGATGGACAAACGTTGGTACTGAAAATGGAACTATTCAGTTGAGTACAAAACTTTATGATTATACACAAGATGACACAGGATTTGCTGGAGAAGATAGGTTTGATGATAACACTTTTGACCAAGAACCTACAACAGAAACTAGAAAAATTTTAGAAGCATTAAAAAATGATTTATTCACTGGAGAATTTGCAATTTACTATAACAAATTATTCTTCATAGGACTAAGAACTGTACTCAGCGAACAAACATATGTTGATTGGATGTTCAAAACATCATTTGTAAATGCTAAAAACAGTATCAGACAACTTGACCAAAGAAAAAATTACGAAGTTGGAACAGATGCATGGGTAGAATCTTACATAAAAGAAGTAAAACCATTTGCAACAAAATTACGAGAATACAAAATTGGTTACAATAAGCAAGAGGACATGGATGGAATATTTACAGACTTTGATAATCCTCCTTTTTATGATCCTCTTAATGCAAAAATTAGAAACGTAGATTTAAATGTAGATACTGCAAAACTTTCACTTTACCCATGGAAGATGTACAATGATAGTTACAAAAAATATGTAAAATCAATTACAGTGACATCAGGAGGTTCGGGTTATACACACGTACCTACAGTTACAATTATAGGCGGAACTACAGGTGCAAGAGGTCCATTCCAATTATTAGGCACTAGCAGTTCGGGAAGTACTTCTGGAACTTATGGATATTTTTATCCATTGTTTACTAGTGAACAAAATGCAGAAATTTGGGATAGTCAAAATGGTGGTTCTGGAGTTGCACATAGTCATACTTTTGATGAGTATCCTGGAGTTACTTTTTATATGCCTAACAGTTCAATGAACCATGGTAAAACACAGGCATCATTGTTATATAAAACTTACGAGACTGATGTGTCTCAGGCAAAAGCCACTGCAAAAATTGTAAATGGCAAAGTAACTTCTATAACGGTTACTGATATTGGTGGAAACTATACTTCAACACCAACAGTTATCATATCAGGTGGTACAGCGACAGGAGTAAATCCATCAGACCAGGCAAAAGCATACGCATATTTAGAAAATGACTTGGTTAGAGATTTCAATACAACAATTAAATTTGATAGAGTGCTATCAACTTCTAGAGTAAAAGATTGGACTGCACTTACAAGTTACGTTTATGGCGACCTAATTAGATACAACAACGAATTGTATAGAGCAACAAGTGCCTTTACAGCAACATCAGACTTCGATGAAAACGAAGATAAAGTCCAAAGGATTTATGGAGACGAAACTGGATTAACTGCATCAGATAGAACTAAAGGTTTCTACACACCCGGTGATGGAATGCCAGGCAACGAATTAAATCAATTAATGGACGGAGTTGACTATGGCGGAACAATGGTTACTGGATTATTGTTCAATGAAGGTAAAGGTTGGAACAACTTTAGTTGGGACACAGTTGGTTGGGATAGATTTAACACATCCAACATACAAACTTTCTACGCAGATGGATCAACAGCAACATATACATTCAAAACTGCTCCTGCATCTTCAAAAGCATATCAAGTTTATGTTTCTGAGAACGACAGCACAAAAAGAAGATTGAGTGATGTGTTTAGAGGCGACGGATCAACTACTGCATTTACATTAAGCACTGTGCCAAACGAAGGCGCAATGATCGAATTTATACCATTTGACGAAGATGGAGTTACAACACCTACAGATGACAGAACACTGGATAATGTGATTAGTGGCGGATTATTTAGAACTGCGTTAGGTACTGCTCCATCTGATATCATATTGGAAGGAGACGAATTTGTTTCTCCAGAAACAAGTTACGCCCCAGAAGAAGCAGTCCCGGGACAAATATTCGATACAGTAGATATAAAAGTTTATACTGCTCCAGAATCAGGTGTGCCATTTATATCAGATACATCAAGCATTGGTGACGGAAACACAAAAGTTTTCAAACTTGGTGATTATCCTGGAACACTTGCATCAGTAACTGTCAGTGTCGACGGAGTTATTAAAAGATTAACTACAGATTACACTGTAAACGTAAAAACTAAAAAAATAATTTTTGGAACAGCACCGGCCAATAATTCTGTTATAGGAATAAAAACTTTTGCAATATCAGGTGAGAACTATAGAGTGTTAGACACTATTGTTGGTGATGGTAGTACAGCGACTTATACAACAAGCACAAGGGGTGAATTTAATTTAGATTCAACATCTTCTGAGATGTTCGTAACAATAGATGGCGTGCCAACAGTTGCATTTACAAGTAGCACAACAGCAAATACAATTACAATAACTTTCAGTTCTGCACCAGCAGTGAATAGTTTAATACAAATCGCAGGATTCAATAAATCAACAACTTCATCTAGAAGTTACGCAAGTATCAGAAGAGAAGTAATCACTTACGATGGTTCAACCAACGTAATAGGTTTAACATATCCTCCTGGTGCAATAGGACCATACTCAGGACTGACCATGTTAGAGATAGCAGGAAAAATGTTACGTGGTCCGGACAATTCATATTACATGGGAGACGGTAGCACTTATACATATGGAGTATCGTCTAGTGTTGGCGAAGATTCAACAGTAGATCCTGCAAAAACAATTACAAGTGCAAGTCAAGTACAAGTGTTTGTAAATGGTGTAGAGAAAAATTTAAACACTCACTATACCGTTGACATTTCAAACCAAAATGTAAACTTTGTGACTGGAAGTGTGCCTACAGCAACAGATGTAATTGCAATAAGCACATTAGTTGATAATCATTACACTGCATCAGGCACAGATATTACTTTGAATACAACACAATTAGGTACCGATGGTTTCACAGTCACTTCAGGTACGACAATAGTTGCCACAACATTTAACAATGCACTTGGTATGAAATTAAGAAGAGAAGTGCTTGAAGGAAAATCAAATGGAATATTTAAATTAAGATTTGAACCTCTTAATTCCAGTTATGCATTTGCTTGGTTAAATGGAGTTCAATTAAATGCAGGAAAAGATTACTTGATAGAAGGAAACACTTTAACTGTGTATGGCAAAACAATAGTGTCATCTGACAGATTAGATGTTATGTATTTTGCATTAGAATCAGCAACAGGTTCAACAGGATTTAGAATATTCAAAGATATGCTTAACAGAACATTTTACAAACGTATATCTAAGAAAAATACTACAACATTGAAAACAAGATTACATATGGAAGACAAAGACTTTAAGGTTGAAGATGAAGGAGCAGTGCCAGAACCTGATATTGCTTCTAATACACCGGGTGTGGTCTTCATAGACAAAGAAAGAATTGAATACTTTATTAAATCAGGGAACAAAATATCTCAAATTAGAAGAGGTACCCTTGGAACAGGAATTAAGGACCATAGTTCAGGCGCAGAAGTGGTAGACGCATCTGGAACACAAACTATACCTTATGCTGATACTGTGTATACTGACACTTATACTGGTGACGGTAGCACAACAGCATTTACCACAACACAAACCATAACCTCCGCTAGTCAATTAGACATATTCATTGGTGGCCAACGATTGTTGTTGACTAGCGAGGACGGTTCAACCGTTAATTACACTGCATCTGGAACAACTGTTACTTTAACAGGCACAGCACCAGCATCAGGCGTACAAGTTAAAATATTACACAAGAAAGGACAGGTTTGGTACACTGCTTTAGATGGTAATCCAGCAGATGGCAAAGGATTACAAGCATCTACTACGCAACAGGCTAAATTCATAGCAGGAGAGCCAACAAATTCACCTGAATAAATACACTAGGATGACTGAAGAAACTAAACAAACAGAACATAAAGAAGAGAACAAGAAGCCACAAGATCATAACGGAGTTATGATGACTGGACATATTAAAATATGGGATCCAGAATCAGGTGAAGTAATTGTGGACAAAAGAAATGCTATACATTATGAAAATATGTCACAAGCATTGGCAAATTCATTAGCAAATAAATCAACAGGTTTCGTACACGAAATGGCGTTGGGTAATGGTGGTACATCCGTCGATCCAACAGGAATTATAACTTACCTTACGCCAAATTCAACAGGATCAAATGCCACTCTTTACAATCAAACTTATTACAAAGTCATAGATGACAATTCATCTACAAACAAAGACACTTCAAAAAACAAAATGGAAGTGAGACACACAGCAGGAAACAAATACACAGACATAGTAGTTACTTGCACACTTGATTATGGAGAGCCAACAGGACAATCAGCATTTGATAATACAACTAATTTCAATGGAGATTATGTGTTTGATGAACTAGGATTAAAAAGTTGGGAAGGAACAGAGAACGGGTCAACAAATAAATTACTGACACACGTTATTTTTCACCCTGTACAAAAATCATTGAACAGATTAATCCAAATTGATTATACTTTAAGAATACAAAGTTTAACAACATTTACTGAAACAAGTGACACTGCTGTTACTACATCAAATACTGTGAGTGGTACAACATCAGGAAGTAACACTGGATATTAATAAATGGCATATACAGTAAACAAAACAAACAGTTCGGCATCACCAAACCAATACACGGTGCAAGATAATGCAGTTAATGATCAAACAGATCTAAGTCTTATCGGTAAAGGTTATGCAGGATATGGCGAATTGATTGCTGAAAACTTTTTGCATCTATTAGAAAATTTTGCAAACACTAGTCAACCGACAAAACCTTTGTTAGGACAGATGTGGTATGACAGCACAGCAGGTAGAATTAAAGTATACACTGGATCATCTTTTGTTCCGGTAGGCGGAACAGTCCCATATCAGTCTTCTGCACCAGGAACATTGGTTCAAGGGGACCTTTGGATAGACAGCGATACAGGACAACTTTATTTTTACAACGGATCAACAAGTATACTTGTTGGACCACCTTCATCGACAGGTACAACAAATGGTTTTGTTTACGATTCAATTTTAGATAGCACGGACACATCACAAAATATTACTAAATGGTATAACAACGGAAATTTAATTGCTACAATCAGTGCAACAAGTTTTACACCAAAATCTGCTTTAGCAGGATTCTCAACTGTTTCAAAAGGAATAACTTTATCAACGGACATCACTGACAACAAATATAACGGAACTGCAACAGACTCAGATAAACTTGGTGGAGTAGCGGCGGCAAACTTTTTAAGATCCGACGCAAATGATACTACATCTGGAACACTAGGAGTAGTTACAGATTCAGGTATGACTGTGGGTACTGACAGTGATTTATCTATCACAGTTGACGGCACAGGTGTTGTATTTGCAAACACAGTGCAGAATACAAACATGAGTTTCAAAACAAATGCTGGCGGCACAGTCACAACAATGGTGACATTAGACGGTACCAATTCAAGGGTTGGCATATTAACAGCATCTCCAACAGAGGCTTTAGAAGTAAACGGCACAGTGAAGGCGACTGCATTTAACGGAAACCTAACAGGAACAGTATCAGGTGATGTATCTGGAAATGTTACTAGCACAGGTGCAAACTCAATGACAACATTGACAATGGGCGGAACACTTACTACAAAAAATATTTTGCCAGATGCAACAACAAGTTATGACATAGGTTCAAGTTCTAAAAAATACAACACTGTATATGCAAAAGCAACATCGGCTCAATACGCCGACTTGGCTGAAAAATATGAATCCGATTCAGAATATGAAGTAGGCACAGTTATGATATTTGGTGGAGAAAAAGAAATTACACAATCAACAATCTCAAATGACACTAGAGTTTGTGGAGTAATAAGTGAAGATCCTGCTTACTTAATGAATAGCGGATCTGAGGGTCAAGCAGTAGCACTTGTAGGAAAAGTTAAATGTAAAGTACATGGTGTTGTTGCAAAAGGTGACCTTTTGACTACTTGCGGAACACATCCAGGCTGTGCTCAAAAGGCAATAAGTCCGGTATTAGGTTCAATAGTAGGAAAAGCAATGGAAAGCAAAGATGATGCTGGAGAAAGTGTCATTTTAATAAGTGTTGGAAGGTTATAAATACTAGCAAATGGCGTACATAATTAACAAAACAGACGGGTCAGCAGTAACTACAATTACAGACGGTACTATTGATAACACTACATCATTAACACTGTTTGGAAAAAGTTATTCTGGGTTTGGTGAATTACTAAACGAAAACCTTGTAAAATTATTAGAGAATTCAGCAGGTACATCTGCACCAGCGGCACCTTTGACAGGTGAATTATATTTCGACACATCAACAGCACAATTAAAAGTTTATGACGGTGCAAATTTCAAACCAACTGGGGGTGCAAAATCACAATCATCACAACCAACTTCTGCCAGTGCAGGAGACCTTTGGATGGATTCAGATGATGACCAATTATATGTTTACACAGGATCAGCATGGCAACTTGTTGGACCTCAGTTTACAAAAGGCCAAGGTTTATCTGGTTGGCAAGTAGAAACAATACAGGACAATGGTGGTGTTAACAAAACTGTTGCGTCAATGTATGTGGGAACTACAAGGGTAGCAATACTATCTAAAGAAACTTTCACACCGGGATCAGCACAGTCTGGTTTCGCTTCAATTAAATCAGGTATAACATTAAATTCAACATTAGGTGCAGTATTTGAAGGATCAACTGCTTCGGCGGCGGCGATAGATGTATCAGGAACAACGAATACAAGTGCATCAGTTATCGCAGGTGGTAACTTTTTAAGATCAGATGCGGCAGACACTACAACAGGACAACTGACAGTTGACGTAGATGCAGGTGTTAGAATAGGTGATCAACAAGAACTTGTTATTTCGGTATCAAGTAATGATGTCACAGTAGCACAAACAAAACAAGACAAAGATTTAAAATTTACAGTTAATGATGGCGGATCAACTAAAACTCCAATACAATTAGTAGGAGCAACAGGCGGAATAAGCCTTACAGGTGACGTAACAATTACAGGAAACTTAAATGTTTCAGGAGAATATGAAAACACTTCAGGTGAAATCAACCTATTAAATGACCAATTCTTAAAATTAGGAAATGGTTCACCAAACAATGATGGTGGTATT
>Ga0160422_10000187_pt1 | contig 35968 bp, 28 predicted proteins | sample Fk160mmetaG_FD_108192 | JGI IMG/M metagenome (GOLD analysis project Ga0160422, IMG submission 108192) | Marine microbial communities from the Central Pacific Ocean - Fk160115 60m metaG | ecosystem: Environmental > Aquatic > Marine > Oceanic > Photic zone | place: The Central Pacific Ocean... | reverse complement strand
GATTGATGCCCAAACGTTGTTGCCTTTTGATCTTGAAGGCGACGTGGCCAAGTCGGTGGAGAAAACGAACCGCCTGCTTGTCGTAGATGAAGATGTTCCTGGCGGTGCTTCTTCCTATTTGCTCAATGAGGTTCTTAACCGTCAAGGTGCGTGGCGATGTTTGGATGGACGGGCGACGACATTGACAGCCAAGCCACATTTGCCCGCCTACGGCAGTGACGGAGATTATTTTTCGAAGCCAAGTGTGGATGACATTGTAGAGGCAGCTTACGACGTCCTTCGGGAGGTGGATCCATCTAGCCATCCTCCACTTCGATGAGCACTGAATCGACCTTTCCGATTCACACGGAATTCATCGACCTTCTTCAATTTTTAAAAGCCACGGGCATCGCGGCCACAGGAGGAGAAGCCAAAATGTTGGTGGACGAAGGGCTCGTTGAGGTCAACGGACAGCCTGAAAGCCGCCGGCGCAGGAAGTTGCGCCCAGAAGATCGAATTGACCTCGCCCTCGACCCAACAGAATCTTGGAGAATCATTGCGAGAGAAGTCTGATTTCCGCACAAATTCTTGTTGGGCGTCGTGGACAAACTCGAGTGATTTTTGCCGAGAAAAGCAAGGTCTTGATGCATCTTGCGGCTCCAAACCTGCTTTGATGCACTTTGTAGACGCATTCTTAGAAACAGCGCCATTCATCATGTCTCGAGTTCGAAAGATGGGGTGGTTGGCGTTGTTTTGCGCAATCTCCACAGCGTCATTGGCCCAAACGAATCTTGTTGGATTTGTCAAAGATGCAGAGACTGGGGAGCCCATGTTTTCAGCGAGCGTCGTGGTTGACGGCACCACCCAGGGTGTGATGACTGATTTCGATGGCCGCTTCAGACTGACCGTGCCTTCATTGCCTGTGACTTTGAACGTGACGTTCATCGGCTACACCCTGAAGCAAGTCAAGGTCACCCAAGCCAACCAGCGCATCAATGTCAAATTGGTGCCAGACCAGGTATTGATTGAGATAGCAGAAGTTGTGGGCGAGCGCATTAGCGAAATGCAAAAGCAGGCTCCTCTGACCGTCGAAACCATGGATGCGCTTGCCATCAAAGAAGCACCAACTGGGAGTTTTTACGAAGGACTCGGCAATTTGAAAGGAGTTGATTTGACGTCTGCATCGCTTGGATTCAAAATTGTGAATACACGTGGATTCAACAGCACCTCACCTGTGAGGTCTCTCCAGCTCATTGATGGGGTAGACAACCAAAGTCCAGGTCTCAATTTTTCACTCGGCAATTTCCTCGGCGCGCCGGATTTAGATGTGAAATCAGTTGAGATTGTGGCAGGGGCGAGTTCTGCATATTTCGGGCCTGGAGCATTCAATGGCGTCATCAATATGGAGACCAAAGACCCCTTTGTGTTTGACGGCTTGAGTGCATCCTACCGAAGGGGTGAACGAAATCTGAACGAAGGGGGATTGCGTTGGGCGCAGTCATTCGACAACGCGGACGGCAATGCCTTCTTTGCCTACAAAATCAATGCCTTCGCGTTCTCGGCCTACGACTGGGAAGCAACCAATTACGACCCGGTCGATGGCTCGCTTGTGGATGCCAGCAACCCAGGACGCTTTGACGCTGTGAACATTTATGGCGACGAGTACAGTTCCCCTCTCGATTACGCTGGCGACAACAGCGTCAATGCAAGAGGTTTAGGGACCATATATCGCACGGGTTACAGGGAAACGGATTTGGTCGATTACAACACTGAGAATTTGAAAGTCAGCCTCAGCGGCCATGTGCGAATTCAACCGGAGAAAACGTACGAGAGTCCCGAACTGATTTATGGGTTCAATATGGGCCGTGGGACTACGGTTTACCAAGGAGATAACCGCTTCAGTTTGCGTGACATCGAGTTTTACCAACACAAAGTTGAGCTCAGAAAAAAGGGAGACTGGTTCATTCGTGCGTATCGCACAAGCGAGGATGCCGGAAACAGTTACGACCCTTATGCAACAGCTCTCCGAATGCAGGACAGTCTCCGGAGCGATTACAATTGGTCAAAAGTGTACTACGGATATTGGATTGACAGCATTGCACCTCAGGTGAATGCAACGTATCCGCAACTCGAAATCATTCGCTATGACACCCTGTGGATTTTCCCACCGGACGTTTTCACGCTGGTTCCTGTTGCAGGCTTTCCCCCTGGATCAGAGGATCAATGGTATGCGGACAATGCAGATAACCTGCAATTGTGGCATGACCAGGTCGAGTCATGGACCAACAATGGTTACGCCGGATTTGCAGATGTTGCCACAGATCCACTGGGCTTTGCGCGCCCCGGGTCTCCTGAGTTTAATCAACTCTTCAATGACCTGACTTCAAGGAAAAACAATGAAGAGGATGGGGGAACGAGATTTTTTGACAAGAGCTCTTTGATTCATGTGCATGCCGAAAAGATTTTCAAGCCTTGGTGGGCGGATGAGATTCGTCTCGGCGCCAACATGCGGCGTTACACTCCCAATTCCGAGGGGACCATTTTTGAGGACACGAATGGTCGTGTGATCACCAATCAAGAAATCGGGATCTACACAGGTGTCAAGCGACACTTCTTAGACGACAAGTTGATTGCCACAGGAACCGTACGTGTAGACAAAAATCAAAACTTTCCTTGGGTGGTTTCTCCTGCGGCTTCTCTTGTCTGGACCCCCTCATCCAGAGACTTCATTCGGTTAAGCTTCAGTTCTGCACTTCGGAATCCGACATTGGCGGATCAGTATCTTTTCCTTGATGTGGGACCTGCCACGTTGCTGGGCAACCTGAACGGAGCTCAAAATCTGGTGACAGTCCAAAGTTTCATTGACTATCGAAACAGCTCATCTGGAAACAACATCGCCTTCAACTTAGATACCTTGAGGTACTTTGACATCGCCAAACTCCGTCCTGAGCAAGTTAGAACGGTGGAGGCGGGATACCGAACCACACTGGGCGAGAAACTGTACTTGGACGCCAATTACTACTTCAGTTGGTACACGAATTTCATTGGCTACAACCTCGGATTGGATTTGCAGTTTCAAAATCCCTCGTTCCCAGAATTCATCACGGACGTTGACGTCTACCGATACGCCGCAAACAGCTTAAATCAAGTTCAAACGCAGGGTGCATCGCTGGGGTTCAATTACTTCCTGGATGACCACTTGACGCTCAGCGGAAATTACAGTTGGAACAATTTGGTCAAGACCGACGAAAATGATCCCATCATACCAGCATTCAATACGCCAAAACACAAATACAACGTAGGGCTGACCGCGCGAGGTTTAGGTGCAAGGGGCAAGGATACTTGGGGTTTTGGTACGAATTATCGCTGGGTCCAAGGTTTTGTTTTTGAGGGTTCGCCTCAGTTCACAGGGTTCGTTCCCAGCTACGATTTGTTGGATGCCCAAGTCAATTACAAACTTGATGAGCAGGGTCTGACAATCAAAGTTGGAGGCAGTAACCTTCTCAAGAACGAGCACATCGAGACTTACGGAGGACCAACCGTTGGTCGTTTGGCCTATTTGAGCCTGTTGTTGGATGTAAATTGACCACGGTGGCTAATCTAGACTTATCGACATATAACCGCGTTTTGTCGACGAAATGACGCCATTCGTATTAGCACTTGCAGCAAAAACCTTATCTTTACCACAAACCATTTTTAATCCTATGAAAAAGTTTCTCACTCTTGCCTTGGGGCTGTTGGCTTTAGGCCAATTGGATGCCCAAGTGCGTTATATCAATGAGATTTTCACTGATGTTGATGTTACAAGCAATGTTCTGTACGGAACCAACGTGACCATTGCTCCTTTGCTCCAAGGTGGTGCTCCTGCAGCCCAACCCTTGGTATGCGACATTTACGAACCTGCAGGCGACACTGAAGTGGATCGTCCTCTCATCATCTACATCCACACGGGGAATTTTCTCCCTCAATACCTCAATGGAAGTGCTGTTGGAACTAAGACAGACTCTGTTGCAGTAGAATTGTGTACGCGTTATGCCAAAATGGGCTACGTCGTGGCATCAATCGACTATCGTGCAGGTTGGAATCCTTTCGCCGCAACGCAGGCCGAGCGAACCAGCCAACTGATCAATGCGGCGTACCGTGGGGTACAAGACGCGAGGACGGCCGTTCGTTATTTCCGGATGACGGAGGACACCATGGGGGATCCCTATGGCATCGACCCTGCATTGATTGGGTACCTTGGTGAAGGAACAGGTGGGTATGTGAGCTACGCAGCGTCTACAATCAGTGACTACAACGACATCATTTTTGACGATGCTGGTTTGCCAATCGCGAAGTTTTGGAATGGAACGCCTGGCGCAGCAGACTACATCCCTATGGTCATCGAAGCTGTAAATGGCGATCCCGAAGCCATCACTGATGGGTATGCCCCCGCGGGTGTTTTTGGACCTGACCCTGTCCAGTTGTGCATTGCCAACCACGTAGGCTACAGCAGCGATGTGGAATTTCAAATCAACTTGGGTGGAGCCTTGGGTGACCTCAACTGGCTTGATCCAGGAGATCCTGCAATGATTAGCTTCCAATGTCCAGCTGACCAGTTTGCACCTTACACTACGGCTGTCGTTGTCGTTCCTACGACAAACGAGAATGTGGTCGAGGCGAGCGGGGCATTTGACATTCATTCCGAAATCAATGCGCAAGCCGCCCCTAACAACAACGCAGCATTTCAGAGTTTGGGTCTGACAGATGCCTTCTCTGCACAGGCAGCGGCCAATGGAAACATGGGCATGGATGGACTCTACCCTGTCTTAAATGATTACGTGAATGGAAGCCCTACTCAGCCCTTTGATGGCGCTCCATGGCAGTGGTGGGATGTAGCGACCACAGAGATGGTGGACGCTGCCAATGGGACGACAATTGCAGCAACACAACTCACGTTGAATCCCAACATGGGGCCTCTTGAAGGTCGTGCTTACTGCGACACCATTGTGGGGTACTCAGCCCCACGTCTTGCTGGATTGCTCGGCTTGGCTTCAACTGGACCAGGTTGCACGGACTCCGATGCCTGCAATTACAATACGCTTGCAACGTCTGATGACGGATCGTGCACGTATGCCGAGGCCGGCTTCGATTGTGAAGGAATTGCCATAGCTCCAGGATGTACAGATCCCATGGCCTGCAACTACGACAACTTGGCTCAGTCTGATGACGGATCATGTGACTACCTAGAAAGTACTACCGTGGCAACAGGTCCTGACAATTTGTGGCTCGTGGGTGTGACCGTTACTGGTACAGAGAACGAGGTGTATGCAGCAGGTTGTGAAGCCGATGGTGGTGTCAACCCCAACGTGAGCATCAATGGTGTGATTGTGGGTGACGGAAGTGCTCCATTGACGCTTTCAGGTATTTCTGACCCTACTGGTTTGTTAGGTGAATTGGCTGCATTGGCTTCGACTGTTTCCTTCGGCATCTGCGACGACAACATCACGATTTCTGCTCTAGGCAACATCATTCCACTGGTCAGCAACGGTCAGTTCTGGCAATCACCCATTCCTGCGATTGGTGACTCCTACCTCTGGGCGGCTCCAGCGGCGAACTTCACCGTTGGCTGTGCGGATCCGAATGCTGGTAACTTCTCGAGCCCATGTGACTTGAGTTTGGCATGTGTCTACAGTGGTTGCACCGACCCAGCGTTCATTGAATTCAATCCTTACTCAACCATTGACGATGGTTCTTGCGGCAACTTGGTTGTGGAAGGTTGTTTGTATGAAAATGCGACCAACTATGACCCAATTGCCAATACAGACAACGGATCTTGCGAATTTGATGACAATGGTGGAGGCAACGATTGCCCCGGAGATCTCGACGGTGACGGTTCGGTTGCCACGACGGATCTGTTGGGCTTCTTGTCTGTCTTCGGAACCAATTGCAACTGATTGCAATCAACTTTCACGATAACAAAAGAGCCTCCTTCGGGGGGCTTTTTTTGTTTTTGAGCATGGCACGAGGTTTGCGGAGGTGTGAATGAATGAGGTCGTCGTGCCTTTGGTTGCTCGATTGGATTTCATTCTTTGCTATCTTCAACCCTCAAACAACAGAACATTTAATCGTTATGAAGCAGTTTTTTGCAGCTTGTGCCTTGACGTTGGGCATCGTTACTCTGGGGCTCGCCCAGGAAGTGGTTACTGGTCCAGCCATTGCTTTGGACAAAGACGTCCATGATTACGGCACCATTCAGCAAGGCGCCAATGGCACTTGTGAATTCACAGTGACCAACAATGGGACGGAACCCCTCATCATTTCTCGTTGCAAGGGCTCGTGCGGATGCACAGTGCCTCAGTGTGAAAAAGCCCCGATTGCGCCAGGAAACACCTCTGCAATCACAGTGAAGTACGACACGAAGCGTATCGGCCCAATCAACAAATCAGTGACCATTACCTCAAATGCGTCCAATGAGCCAACCAAGGTGATTCGCATCAAAGGCAAAGTGCAAGCGTCTGACCTGGGCAACAGTGGAGGCGTTCCAGTGAAGCAGCCCGCCGCAGGTGCGCCAACCACAGGCAAACAATAACAAAAGGTTTTCATGATATGGAGCAAAGCCATCCCTTGGGGTGGCTTTGTTGCTTGAATGCGGGTATTTTTGTGCTCCAACTCCAACACGGAAGATGTCATCATGAACATTCCAGCCCAATACGACCCCTCTTTGACCGAAGACAAGTGGTACGCTCATTGGCTTGAGGCTGGTCACTTTCACTCCACCCCGGATGATCGTGATCCGTACACCGTCGTCATTCCACCTCCCAACGTCACAGGTGTCTTGCACATGGGACACATGCTCAACAACACCATTCAGGATGTCCTCGTGCGGCGTGCGCGCATGCAAGGAAAGAATGCATGCTGGGTACCGGGAACAGACCATGCCTCCATCGCTACAGAGGCGAAGGTGGTGCGACGTTTGCGCGACAAGGGAATCAAGAAATCTGACCTCTCGAGGGACGATTTTTTGGGCCACGCTTGGGAATGGACTCACGAGCACGGGGGAATCATCCTCGATCAGTTGAAAAAACTTGGTGCGAGCTGCGACTGGAACCGGACTCGATTTACCATGGACGAAGGGTATTACAGAGGGGTCATTGACACCTTTGTGGAGTTCCACGAGAAAGGACTGATCTATCGCGGGTTGCGCATGGTCAATTGGGACCCTGTGGCGTTGACCGCATTGAGCGATGAAGAGGTGATTCACACCGAAGAGCATGGCAAACTCTACTACGTGCGCTACGCGATCGCCGGAGAGAACGACCGCTGGATCACAGTGGCCACCACGCGTCCTGAAACAATCATGGGAGATACGGCCATCTGCGTGCACCCGGAAGACGAGCGCTACAAAGATCTCGTGGGCAAGAAGGCGATCGTGCCTGTTGTGAATCGTGAGGTGCCCATCATCGCCGACGACTACATCGACATGGAGTTTGGGACGGGCTGTCTCAAGGTGACTCCGGCTCATGACACCAACGACTACGACCTCGGCCAAAAGCACGGACTTCAGACCATCGACACCATCAACGCTGATGGAACCATGTCTGCCGAGGCTGGCGCCTACGAAGGCATGGACCGATTCGAGTGTCGGAAGAAGTTTCCGGAAGAGTTGGACCGCCTCGGCAACCTCGTGAAAGAAGAGGACTACACCAACAAGGTGGGACGCAGCGAGCGCACCAATGCCGTGATTGAGCCGAGGTTGTCGTTGCAGTGGTTTTTGGCGATGGAGGAGTTATCAAAGCCCGCCCTCGAGGCGGTGATGAACGACACCGTGCAGTTTCACCCGCCCAAGTTCAAGAACAGCTATCGCCATTGGATGGAAAACGTCAAGGACTGGTGCATCAGTCGCCAGCTGTGGTGGGGGCACCAAATCCCTGCGTGGTTCTATGGCGAAGGTGACGAGGATTACGTGGTGGCGCGGACAGAGGAAGAAGCCTTGGCGCAGGCGTGCGTGAAAACTGGGAATGCCGATTTGACCATGGCGGACTTGCGCCGCGATGAAGACGTGATGGACACGTGGTTCAGTTCTTGGATTTGGCCGATTCAGGTGTTTGATGGACTTCACAAAGAGGACGAGGTGGCGTATTACTATCCCACCAATGACCTGGTGACGGCGCCTGAAATCATGTTTTTCTGGGTGGCTCGTATGATTGTCAGCGGCTTCCACTACCGTGGCGAAGCACCATTCAAAAACGTCTATTACACCGGCATTGTAAGGGACAAGAAGGGCCGCAAAATGTCCAAGAGCCTGGGCAACAGCCCAGATCCCATCGAACTGATGAAGCAATATGGTGCCGATGGTGTTCGCGTGGGCATGCTGCTGACATCGCCTGCGGGCAACGACTTGCCATTTGACGACAAGCTTTGTGAGCAAGGCCGAAATTTTGCCAACAAGATTTGGAATGCATTCCGCCTTGTGCAAGGCTGGGAAGTGGACGAGGCCAAGACCCAGCCAGAGGCGGCCGCAACCGCCGTGTCTTGGATTGAAGCGCGAAGCCAGCAAGTCATGGAGGAATTGGATTCTGCCTTTGCCAATTTTCGTCTGAGTGAGGCGTTGATGACAACGTACAGATTGGTTTGGGAGGACTATTGCAGTTGGTACTTGGAATCCATCAAGCCTCCTTTTGGTGAGCCCATTGATGGTGTCACGCAGCGTTCAACACTCGATGTTTTTGAGCGTATGCTTAAGCTTTTGCATCCCTTCATGCCCTTCCTCACCGAGGAAGTGTGGCACTGGACGGGAGAGCGCAACGGACAAGCTGACGATTTGTGTGTGGCATCGTGGCCGGAGCGTGCAGAGTATGACAAGGACATTTTGGCCGACATCGAGATGGCCAAAGAAGTGGTCACTGCCATTCGAAACATTCGCAATGACAACGGCATCCCCTTGAGGGAAAAGTTGGAATTGAAGGTTCAACCAGGAGCAGATTATCCAATGCATTTAGAACCATGGATTGCCCATCTCGCCAATTTGGCTGGCATTGACCATGTGACGGAGAAAGTGAAGGGTGCGTTTGGATTTGTGCAAGGGACTCACAGGTTCTCCGTGCCTTTTGGCGAAGGCTTCGACATCGAGGCTGAGCGCGCCAAAGTCCAAAAAGACCTCGACTACCAACAAGGCTTCTTGAGCAGCGTTCGAGGTAAACTTTCCAATGAAAAGTTTGTGAATGGAGCGCCAGAACAAGTTGTGGCCAATGAGCGCAAGAAAGAGGCGGATGCGTTGGCCAAAATCCAAGTACTGAAAGAGAAGCTCGAGGACCTGGTATGAATCGCTGGCATCGCGAACACGACGACCTGTTCAGGTGTTGTGAGGGCATGTTCGGAATATTTAAAAAAGACCCGGTGGAGAAACTCCGCAAAGAGCATGCTGACCTTTTGGCCCGTGCTCACAAAATGAGTACAGTAGACCGTGCCAAGTCGGATGCTCTCGTGGCTCAAGCGGCAGAAATAGAGGAAAAGTTGGTGGCCCTTCAATCTGAGAAATCATGAGGACAGTGGCAATTGTTGGAGACAGCAGGGGTATAGGTGCTGCTCTGCGAGAACAGCTTTTGGCGGAAGGCGTTCGCGTCGTAGGCGTATCGCGAAGTGGTGTCCAGCGCGAGGGCGGAGAACACCCCAACTATCAAAGTTTGGTGTTTGACGCGGTTGAACATCCTTGCGATTTGTCTGGGTTTGCCGACAAGTTGGATGGGTTGATTTATTGTCCAGGCACCATCAAGTTGAAGCCATTGCGTGGATTGAAGCCGGAGCAATTTCAAGACGATTTCAAGATCAATGTATTGGGAGCAGTTCAAACGCTCAAAGCAAATCATGCGCTTCTTAAAGCTGGAGCGGCGGAAGGAGCCAAGCCTGGAGTGGTTTTGTTTAGTACGGTCGCCGTGCAGACAGGCATGGCGTTCCACGCGAGCATAGCAGCGTCAAAAGGTGCTGTTGAGGGGTTGGTGCGCACCTTGGCCGCGGAGTGGGCTCCGGACATTAGGGTCAATGCCGTGGCGCCAAGTTTGACAGACACGAGTTTGGCTGCAAGTTTGCTCGGCAACGACGCCAAAAAAGATGCTGCGGCTGAGCGTCATCCTTTGAAAAAGGTGCTCGGTGCCGAAGAAGTGGCTTCGGCTGCGGCATACTTGGTTTCGGAACATGCGGCTGGAATCACAGGCCAGGTCATGCATGTTGACGCAGGGATGGGCTCCGTGCGATGACCCTTGAGGCCGACATGATCCGTTTGACTTTCGAAGAATTGAAGGGTTGGACTCCACGTCGGCGCGCAAGGTTGGTGAACAGCCTGAGTGGGTTTAAAAGTGCGACGTTGGTGGGCACTGCGGACGCACTGGGAAATCAAAATTTGAGCGTGGTGAGTTCGGTGGTTCACTTGGGTTCGAATCCTGCTCAAATGGGGATGGTTTTGCGTCCACCGAGTGCGGAGGCACATACGTACAAGAACATGTTGGAGACTGGGCAATGCACCTTCAACCACATCGGAGTCAATTGGGTGGCTCAAGCTCATCAGTGCAGCGCACGTTATCCCTCAGACGTCTCTGAATTTGATGCAGTGGGATTGACTGCATGTGATGTGATGGAGAGTTGGAAAGCACCAGCTGTTCAAGAGGCTCGAGTGCGTTTGGGGCTAACTCTGGCTCAAGACATGGAATTGCCAAATCGTTGTCGATTTATGATTCTTGATGTCGCCTGGGTGGAGGTTGACCCTCAAGCAGTTGCAGAGGATGGTTACGTGGATTTGGAACGTGCGGGAACAGCGGCCATCAGCGGCTTAGACGGTTACCACACGACCACGCATTTGGGCCGACTTTCCTATGCGAAAGTGGACAAAGATGTTGAATTGTTGTCCGAGGTGATGACCGGTTGGAAAGACGAATGATGGCCCCAGGCATTCACGTGGTTTGGTTCAAAAGGGACCTGCGCACGCGCGATCACGAACCTTTACAACGAGCTCTTCAACGTGCGTCGCTTTCGGGAGGGCGCGTATTGCTTTTGCAGGTGTATGAACCGGGAATGTTGGTGCATCCAACCACCTCCTCTCGTCACGTGACCTTTCAATGGGCCTGTGGAGATGACGTCGCAATGACTTTGCATCAAGAGAAATGGGGACTGACATTTCATCGAGTGCATGCACCTGTTCTGGATGTGTTGGATTATCTGAGAATGAAACATGGGATCGCCTCTCTGTATTCCCACGAAGAGACCGGTGTGCTTTGGACGTATGAACGCGACAAAAAAGTGGCATCGTGGTGTAAAAAGCATGGTGTTCCATGGTGCGAAGTGGCTCAGGCCGGGGTTCAGCGCGGACGATCTTCTCGCATCGGATGGGTAGAGTCATGGCATGACAACATGGCAAGGCCTTGTGCGAATCCTGATTTGCAGGAATGGCGATCCTCAGAAGGGCGGGATGCCAATGTGACGTGGCCTGAGGATTGGGCTCTGAATGCAGCACCCACGGTGCGGCACGAATCAGACTTGCAAGGGGTTGGCCCGTTTCAGCCTGGAGGTGAGCGCGCGGGCCACTCATATTTGAAAAGCTTTCTTCATGAAGGCAGGATTCAAGCCTACCAAAAGCACATCAGCAAGCCTGAATTGAGTCGCAGGAGCTGCAGTCGCATCTCACCGTATCTCGCCTGGGGGGCAATGACCATTCGACAGGTATATCAAGCTTTGGAATCGACTTTCCAGGGAAGAAACCATCATGCTTTCGGCAGTCGTCTGCGTTGGCACTGCCACTTCATCCAAAAATTTGAATCTGAGCATGCTTTGGAATGGCGAAATGTGAACCGAGCTTATGATGAGCTTCCAGTAAAACAAAACGAGGAGTGGTTGTCTCGCTGGAAGGAGGGGACGACAGGAATTCCGCTTGTGGACGCATGCATGCGCGCTGTGAGGGAAACAGGCTTTTTGAATTTCCGAATGAGAGCCATGCTTGTGAGTTTTTTGACCCATCATATGAATCACTCCTGGCAGGATGGGGTCGAGCATTTGGCGCGCTGTTTTTTGGATTTTGAGCCAGGAATACATTACAGTCAGTTCCAAATGCAGGCGGGAGTGACAGGCATCAATACAGTGCGCATATACAATCCAGTGAAGCAAGGACAAGAACATGATCCCGAAGGTCATTTTGTTCGAGCCTGGGTTCCTGAATTGAAAGATGTATCTCCCGAATGGATCCATTCACCATGGATGGCACCTCCCATGGAAGCGACAATGCAAGGCTGGTCATCCCAAGATTATCCGGAGCCCATGCTCGATTTGGTTGCGTCCGCGCGCGAGGCGCGTGAACGCATGTGGTCCTTCCGAAAGCGGCCTGAAGTGAAGAACGAGGGACGACGCATTTTGGCTCGACATGTGGTTCCACCGCGCGCTCAAACAAAAGGAAGAATGCGCGAACTTTGAAACATGTCGGTCTCCCGAGATTCCAACACACTGCTGCACCACGAGATAGTGGGCGACAATCCCAATGCTCCTTGGATGGTATTCATCCACGGTGCAGGGGGGTCCATTCGTACATGGAAGTTTCAAATCGAGGCGTTTTCTCCACATTATCGTTTGCTCCTTCTCGATTTGAGAGACCACGGATTGAGTAAAGACATCCTGCCCGAGTTTCCAGCGTACGATTTTGACATCGTTGCGGAAGACATCTTGCGAGTGATTGATCACCTCAACATCGAAAAGGCACACTTCATCAGCCTGAGCATTGGCAGTGTGATTCTTCAAAAAATCGACATCGAGCGGCCCAAGTTGATTGATCGAATGGTCATGGCCGGTGCCATTTTTGATGGCAGTTGGTTGATGCATCTCTTCGTACACAGTGCGAAGGCACTCAACTTTATTCTGCCTTATCGTGCAATCTATTGGATTTTCTCATTCATTGTTTTGCCTCGTCGAAACCACAGAATGAGCCGTTGGATTTTCAGAAGGCAAAGTCGAAAATTGACACAAGGAGAGTATCTGAAATGGGTGGAATTGTACAAACCCTTTTTCAAGCTCGTTCGCCAATACGTGCAGAGGCCGGTCATGAAGAAGGGCTTGGTGGTTATGGGAGATCAGGACCACATTTTTTTTCGAGCGGCCCAGCATTTTACTCAAATCCAGCGAAACATGCGTCTCATTGTGATTGAGAACTGTGGCCATGTGTGCAGCATCGAGGCACCTGACCTTTTCAATGAATTGGTCCTACAGTTTCTGAGTGATGCGGATGTTCCTCAGAGAGTCACTGCAACTCCAGTTCCCATGTCGTGGTCTGAACTCCGTGCGTTGCAGGGTGTGAAGGGATAAACTCATGGCTCACAAGAAACCTCATTTGCCTGAGAAAATGTGCGCCACATGTGGGAGGCCTTTTTCGTGGAGAAAGAAGTGGATGCGTGATTGGGAAAATGTCAAACACTGTAGCGAACGTTGCCGGCGGAACAGATCGTCATCAAGGGAGGAAACATGAGGACTCGAGTGGTGTTATTCCTCCACGATGTCCATAGCCCCTCTCACTCAGCCTAAGCCCGCCAAAACACTTCGCCTGTTGTTAGGTGACCAGTTGAATCCGCGACACTCGTGGTGGAATGAACCACAAGACGACGTTTTGACGGTCATGATGGAATGCAGACAAGAAACGGATTATGCCCGTCATCACGTGCAGAAGGTGTTGGCCTATTTTCTTGCAATGAGAAGCTTCGCCCGGGAGCGCATTGAAGAGGGTCACCACCTGCACTATCTCACCATTGACAATCCTGACGCCACCCGACCCATGATGGATGTTTTGCGAGATCTGGTCGGTGAGTCGGGTGCGACTGATGTGCGAGTGCAGGCACCGGACGAGTGGAGGCTGGATGTTCTTTTTCGTGAGGCCATGAATACTTGGCCCGACGAGTTGGGAGTGTCCTTTTCCATGGACGACACGGAACATTTCCTGACATCTCGTACAGACTTAGCCACGCATTTTGAAGGCAAGAAGCAGTACCTCATGGAATCCTTCTACCGAATGATGCGGAAAAGACACGGTGTCTTGTTGGATGCATCTGGGCAACCGGAGGGAGGAAAGTGGAATTACGATGCAAACAACCGTAAAAAATTGCCCAAAGGTCATGTGCCGCCAGCACCATATCTGTGGGGACGAGACGTGACAATTTTGCACGCAGAATTGATAAATGCTGGTGTTGAGACTGTGGGGCAAGTGCAGCCAGAACGCTTTGGATGGCCCGTAACACGTGAAGAGAGTTTGGCCTTGTTGAACATCTTCGTGGAGGAATTGCTCCCTCGATTTGGCGATTTCCAAGATGCGCTGACTGAAGACAGCTGGACCTTGTACCACAGTCGTCTGAGCTTCGCAATGAACGTGAAGATGTTGAACCCAAAGGAGGTGATTGCTGCGGTTGAGCAAAAGTGGCGAGAGGACCCGACGCATGCAAGCATCGAGCAGGCCGAGGGTTTCATTCGTCAAATTCTGGGTTGGCGAGAATACATGCGAGGGGTGTATTGGGCTCACATGCCTGAATATGCAGGACTCAATTTCTTTCAGCACGACCGTAAGCTTCCATCGTGGTTTTGGACAGGGAAAACGGGAATGAGATGTCTGCAACACGCCATTGGGCAAACTCTAGAGCATGCTTACGCCCACCACATTCAGCGTCTGATGGTGACGGGTAATTTTGCCCTGCTTGCAGGAATTGATCCCACAGAGGTCGATGAATGGTACTTAGGGGTCTACATCGATGCCATTGAGTGGGTGGAGATTACCAACACGCGTGGCATGAGTCAATTTGCAGATGGGGGGATTGTGGGAACCAAGCCCTACGTGTCGTCCGCGAACTACATGCATAAAATGGGGCCTCATTGCAACTCCTGCAAATACAAGAGACAGGCCAAAACCGAGGATGATGCCTGTCCCTTCAACAGCTTGTATTGGCACTTCCATGCTCGGAATCGAGACCTACTCGAACGCAACCCACGCATCGGTATGGTCTACCGCACTTGGGATAAAATGCCCCCGACAAAGCAACAAGCGCTTTTGGATCGCGGAGATGCAGTTCTCGCCAATCTCGAACATCTGTGACATGAGCTCAACACGCATCCTTCATTGGTTTCGCAACGACCTACGACTAGACGACAATCCCGCCTTGGCTGAGGCACTACGGGGTGACGAGCTGTTGCCGGTGGTCATTTTGGATGATCGTTTTTGGGGGACCGATCGCTGGGGACATGTCAAAACGGGCCCCCATCGAACGCGGTTTTTGTTGGAAAGCGTTGCGGATTTAAAAAAGGCCATAGAGGAACTTGGCGGAAGCTTGGTCATTCGTCAAGGGCTTCCTGAAAAAATCCTTCCCAACTTGATGAAGGAGTGGTCCTGTTTGACATTGACAGCTCAAGCTGAGCATACTCCCGAGGAGATGGACATTGAGACGGCTGTGGCTTCCGCTGTGAGTGGTGTGGGCGGTTCTTGTCAATGGGTTGAGGGACACACGCTCTTTCACCCCGATGATTTGCCCATGGACATTGGAGACATACCAGACATTTTTACCCAGTTTCGGAAAAAGGTTGAGAAGCACAGCGAAGTGCGCGAGTGCATTCCTGCCCCGGTCTCGCTGTCTTGCCCGAATGGGTTGAAGTCTGACGAGTTGCCCTCATTGAATTCCATCCTTGATCGCTCGGGACAGACGATGCCAACCGCAGACAGTCGCAGCGTCTTGCCTTTCAAGGGTGGTGCATCTGAGGCAAGGGCACGCCTCAAGCACTATTTCTGGGATACCAAGAAGCTTGCGGTCTACAAGAAAACGAGAAATGGACTTGTCGGCCCCGATTACAGCAGCAAATTCAGTCCATGGTTGGCCCACGGTTGCATCAGTCCAAGACGGATTGCCAGTGAGGTGTATCGCTTTGAAGACCGAATCGAAGCCAACGACAGCACATACTGGCTTGTGTTTGAGTTGATTTGGCGAGACTATTTTAGGTTCATTGCCATGAAATTCGGTTCTCGCATCTTTCACGGCAAAGCGTTGAAACCAGAGAGTCCCAATCGTGGAACACAGAAACATCCTTTTGAGGCATGGAAAGAAGGCCGAACCAAAGATGCTTTCGTAAATGCCAACATGAGAGAGCTCGCCCGAACTGGTTTTATGAGCAACCGCGGTCGCCAAAACGTCGCGTCGTACCTCGTCCATGATTTAGGCATTGATTGGCGTTTGGGTGCGTCCTGGTTTGAGCACTGTTTGCTTGACTACGATCCCGCGAGCAACGCAGGCAATTGGATCTATGTGGCAGGTGTAGGAAATGATCCTCGACCCAACCGAAAATTTGATACGCAGCGTCAGGCAACGATGTATGATGGTGACGGAAAATATCAAACCCTTTGGAGCTCGGATGCTTTGGAACTTGACATACGCTGACCCCGACCGATGGCAGGAGGTCTATGCCATCTCCGGCAAACCATTGCCTTGGTGGAAGCGTTCAGGTAGTCCGCGTATGAGACTGCTCGACGGTCCAGCTCAATTGTCTTCTATGATTGAAGAGACTTCGGACGTCAAATGGGCAAACTTTGAGCGGACGCAACATGGAGGCATCTTGTATTTCCGAGTCCGCCTTGAAGTATATGGTGTTCCCTGTGCTTCGGATGCCACGCGCTGGCAAATTTGCACCAATCGAGACGGACTCGAGTTGCATTTGCACATGGAGGCGGGAATGGTGCGTCTGGGGCTGTCCTCCAAACCGTCAAATGGATTTTTGACCTTGTTGGAAGGTGCTTTCGGGTCTGAATTTTCTGCTCATTGAGGGGCAAGCGGTCAAGAGGGGCAATTCGTCTGACAGCGCCAAGTACGAGACGCCTTGTTTCATCTCATCAATGTTTCATCTCACCAATCAGGTCCAAGCCTTGCCGCCACATTTTTGGGGAAGGGTCTCTAAAAAGACAAAAAAGCCCTGAGATCCGCGAGGTTCTCAGGGCTTTTCAATAAAATGTAAATGGCTTGTCAGTGGCTTGCGAGGTATGCAGCTACACCATCGCTTGTTTCAGCCATGGCTTCTTTCCCTTTTTCCCAGTTGGCGGGACAAACCTCACCATGGGTTTCGTTGTGAATCCACGCGTCGAGCACGCGAATCGCCTCATCGACGTTGCGACCGATGGGAAAGAAGTTCACGAGTTGGTGACGCACAATGCCTTCTTTGTCAATCAGGAACAGTCCTCTGTACGCCACGAGATTCCCATGAGCGACTAGGTTGCCTTCTTCGTCGTAATCGTAGTCTCCAGCAAGAACATCGTAGTTGGTCGAGACGGTCTTGTTCAGGTCGGCGACCAATGGATAGGTTACACCTTGGAGACCGCCATCCTTCTTAGGCATGTTGAGATAGGCTCGGTGGGATTCTTGCGTGTCTGTGGAGACACCGACCACGGCGCAGTTTCGGGCCTCGAATTCTCCAAGCTTCTCTTGGAATGCATGAATTTCAGTGGGACACACGTAGGTGAAGTCACGTGGGTAAAAAAACAAGATAACGTACTTGTTTCCGAGGTATTGATCCAGGGAAAAGTCCTCGACGATTTCGCTTCCGTTGACAACAGCAGCTTCGCTAAAATATGGGGCCTTGCGGCCGACAAGAACTGACATGATTCAGGTGTTGATGGTGGTTGTGAATGAGTTCACGAAGATAACAGGACCTTGTTGCTTCGGTTCTAATCCAGCCCTCAGAAATGGTAACAATTGTTTCACCAAACTCTGCCTCCTTGTCGCTGCGTTTGGCTAAGGCCTAAGTTGAAACAAAATGTTTCTGAATTCTACTGCATTCTGATTCTGAGTCGCAGGTGATTGAGGGACTCGTTCGAACTCAGATTCGATGAATTTTACATGTGGGGCCCGTGTGTCCTGCGCGATGGTGCCCAAATTTGGTCTGGCAACATGCGTGGGAGGGATGTTCTAAGACATTACAGATTTTTTGCCAAGAAGGCATCCACCTCATAAATGCGCTTCGGCTTCAGCACAATTTTTCCTTCACTGTCCAGCAGGAAGTACGTGGGGGTGGAGGTGATCTTGTAGTCCTTGACAATCGGTGAATCCCAACCCTGCAATTGGCTGACATTGGGATATTGCATGCCGCGCTGCTCAATGACGCCCACCCATGTTGAACGCGCCTGGTCGAGGCTCACGCCGATGGCTTCAAATCCGCGATTTTGGTACTTGGCGTAAACGGGAATCAAAACAGGGATTTCTTGTTCGCATTTGTGGCACCAAGAGGCCCAAAACATCACGAGGGTATACTTGTTGGCTTTCGCCGTTTGCATCAAATCGATGGATCCACCGTTCCACTTGTTTATCGTAAAGTTGGGTGGGGTTTTTCCGACTTGAAGGTTGATGATTCCTTGGGCACGTTGGCGGATGACGTCGCTCAAATCGGCACCACAATCTTCGTCGTAGATGTAATTGTCCAAGATGTACTGGCAAATGTGCTCCTTCCCCGTGTTGTAGAATCCTTCCAACATCGAGTAAAGGGCACTTTCAAGAGTCGCAGGGTTGGGTTCGAAGTGGGCCTTCACCATGTCAATGCATGCAAGGAAGCCAGGATCATTGCCCTTGCTGTAGGCGACCATGAATCCTTGGATGCGGTCGCTGATCGCCATGCTGCGAATGAGGCTGTTGTCCATGGGGTCCATGTCGTCGAAGAAGTTGCCTTGGGATTTGGGATACTTGGGGTTTTTCCAGCCCAAAAACTTGGCGAGGTAGGTGTCCGGGTTGGCGTCCATCAACTCGTGCTGCTTGGCGACGAGCTCCATTTCCTTGTCTGAAATCTGCTTTTCCACTTGGGCGCGAAAAGGGCTGTCCTTGAGCTGCTTGCGGAGGTTGCGGATTTGGTTGTTGTTGACCCGACTGAAATTCTCATAGGTGAACCAGGTGCGATTTTCAGCACTAGCCGGGGCCGTTTTGCCGCTCGTCATTTGCTTGGACCTGAATACAAGATTTAAATCGGCCTCATCCGGATTCATCACGAACTGGCAATTGTTCTTGGCATCTTTTCCCGAGAGTTTGTAAAAACCACGATGCACTTCCACCTTCTTGAAGTCAAACATCTGATTTTGCACGGTCGCGCTGTCCATCAACGTCAGATTACGCCCTTCAGTCTCATAGAGATACAGTTTGGTGCCGTCGGTTGCCGGCATTCTGCCGTGCAAACGCACCATACCGATTTTGTCACCAGCATTGGCGTCGTTGACACCGTTCTTCCATTTGGCTGAGACAGTCACATCAGGCTGGGAGGAAGCAGTGGAAGTCGGCGCCGGTGTTTTGATTGCTTTTGATGTCGATTTTTGGGACGCAGGGGCATCGCCGTTTCCGCAGCCAAGAATCAACACAGCCGAAGTGCATAGGGTCCAAATCATGGGATGTTTCATTCGTTCTTGAGTGTCGAGGACAAAGAAAAGAACACTTTGTCACGTCTACGAATTTACATTCCGCTACCAGAACCACGCATACATCGTCTGTCCGTTGTCACGTAACTTGTGTGAATGGAACGCTCCAAAGCACTTGCTCTGCTCAGTTTGGATGATGCGGCAACAGCCGAAGACATCACAGATTCGCTGGATCAAGCCGTATTCAAAGTGAGAGATCATTTTTTGCGCAATGCGGTCATTCCCCGTTTGGCGGAAGGTCGCGTGGAAAAATGCGTCCAACTTAGCGACGTCGCACAAACTTTGGGTATTCCGGCTCTTTGTCAGCCCGCTCTGATTCCCCAAATGGTGCTCCACGGCTCGGATTTGGAAACCTTGATTCTTGGTCATGTGGAGAACATACGCCGTTGTCGAAATGCCATGGCCACGACCTTAGATCCGGACAGCGTGGCGCAATTGGGGCATTTGATGTCCAAAGTCCAGACAGACTACATGTCAGCGTTTTTGGAATTGACTGAAGCCATGGTCGACAAACCTCACGAAGGGTCTGTCCCGGCCAGAGAAGAAGTGGATTGGATGGCCTTGCTTGCAGCTGTTCGCGCGGCCAAAAAAGGACCGGGGAGCGATGTATTGCTCCGGGAAATGGTGGCCAAGGAACGCGTTCGGATGACGACAATTCTCAATGCCAGCCAGCCAACGCCGCGTTGAACGTGGGGGATGGACGCATGATCTCGCGACACTTGGCTTCATCGGGACGATAGTATCCACCGAGGTCAACCTTGTTTCCCTGAACGGCGATCAACTCATCCACAACAGTTTGTTCCTTTGAACGCAGGGCCTTTGCAAAAGGCTCTGCCGCCGCCGCAAGAGCGGGCTCTTGATTTTGTTGTGACAAGGCTTCAGCCCAGAACAGCGCCAAATAAAAGTGCGATCCTCTGTTGTCGATGCCACCCAAGCGACGTGTGGGGCTTTTGTCCTCTTCCAGAAATCTTGTGGTCGCCTCGTCCAGCGCATCAGCCAGTGCTTGAGCTTGCGTGTTGCCCGTATTTGAGGCAATGTGCTCCAGACTGGGTACGAGAGCCATGAACTCGCCCAAGCTGTCCCAACGCAGGTAATTTTCATTGACAAGTTGTTGCACGTGTTTAGGAGCTGAACCTCCGGCTCCCGTTTCAAACAATCCCCCGCCGTTCATCAGCGGCACGATGCTCAGCATTTTGGCTGAGGTACCGACTTCAAGAATGGGGAAAAGATCCGTCAGGTAGTCACGCAACACATTTCCCGTCACAGAAATGGTGTTCAATCCTCGCACGATGCTTACCAGAGAAATCGTCGTGGCTTCGGTCGGTGCCAAAATGCGCAATTCAAGGCCATCCGTGTTGTGCATAGGCAGGTAGGCCTCCACCTTGGCGATGAGCTGGGCATCATGGGCGCGATTCACATCGAGCCAGAACACGGCAGGGTCACCTGTTGCACGAGCGCGCGTGACTGCCAATTTCACCCAGTCCTGAATCGGAGCATCTTTCACTTGACACATCCGAAACAAATCACCTTCCTGGACCTCCTGATCCATTAAGACTTCTCCATCACTGGTCACGACTTCCACCCGACCCGCTGAGGTCATTTGGAAGGTTTTGTCGTGAGAGCCATACTCCTCAGCTTTTTGCGCCATCAGTCCGACATTGGGGATGCTGCCCATGGTCGCTGGATCCAGCGCACCGTGTTTCTTACAAAAGTCAATTGTAGCTTGATATACTCCGGCGTACGAGCGATCTGGAATGACTGCGACCGCATCTTGTGTCTCTCCGGCGGCATTCCACATTTTGCCACCTTCACGAATCATGGCAGGCATGGATGCATCGATGATGACATCAGAAGGGACGTGGAGATTGGTGATTCCTTTGTCCGAGTTGACCATGGCCAAATCAGGTCGAATCGCCATCGTTTCCGCGATTGTAGAATGAATGGCTTTTTGATCTTCAACATTCATGTCCTTCATCTTCGAAGCCAAATCACCAAATCCATTGTTGAAGTCTACACCTGCAGCCTCCAATGCAGAACCATGCTTCTCAATGACGGGTTTGTAAAATGCCCTCACTGCGGCACCAAAAATAATGGGGTCAGAGACCTTCATCATGGTCGCTTTCATGTGCAAGGAGAACAAGCAGTCCTCGGACTTGATCCGCTCAATTTCTCGCTCCAAGAATGTTTCAAGCTGACTCATGGAAAGGATGGCGCAATCGATGATCTCACCGGATTGCAATGCCAATGATTCCTTCAGTGGAGTTCGCTTTCCGTCACCATTCACGTGGACGATGTCGACCGTTTTCGCACTGTCGATGGTTATACTCTTTTCAGATCCGTAAAAATCTCCGTGCGGCATGCTCGCCACACGTGCTTGACTTTGAGGGACCCAAGCGCCCATGCGGTGAGGATGTTTTCGCGCGTAGGACTTGACCGCTTTCGGGGCGCGGCGGTCGCTGTTGCCCTCACGCAACACAGGATTTACGGCAGATCCCTTCACTTTGTCGTAGCGAGACTTGACGTCTTTTTCCAACTCGTTAGTGGGTTCATCAGGGTAGGAAGGCAACTCGAATCCAAGGGCCTGCAACTCCGAAATGGCAGCTTTCAATTGAGGAATAGACGCACTGATGTTTGGAAGTTTGACAATGTTTGCATCTGGTGTTTTGGCCAACATTCCCAATTCCGACAGCGCATCGTGTGCGATTTGGTTGCTGGGTAACATGTCGGACATGGCAGCCAAAATGCGGCCGCTCAAAGAAATGTCTCGCGTTTCCACAGTCACGCCCGCCTTTGAGGCAAACGCTTGTACAATGGGGAGAAAACTGTAAGTCGCCAATGCTGGCGCTTCATCTGTGAGGGTGTAAAGAATCTTGGACATGCGGGCGTAAATGTCGCAAATCCGAGGTGATGATTCCACATAAAATCGTTCCCGTGCCGAGAGAATTGACTTTTGATTCGACGCACCATCCAATGCGGTTCACGAAATCGGCAGTTGAAACAGTTTTTCATCTTCAACGAAAGAAATGAAAACACAGCGTCACCGTAAGCAGGTCCAATTTCGAATCTGTCCATTGGGTCAGTTCACATGTCACTCTCGGCCAAGAGCAACGATGGGATCCAGTTTGGAAGCCAATCTGGCAGGGTAGTATCCTGAGGCCAAACTGGTCACAAAGCAGAGAATCACACCCAAGGTCATCCATGCCCAAGGCACCACCAGCGGCGTTTCGAAATAAGAGGCGATGATGTTGCCAGCTGCCAGTCCTGCCGCGATGCCTATCACCCCGCCCATTTGACCAATGAAAATGACTTCGACGAGGAATTGGGTTTGAATTGCTTGGCTCGATGCACCGAGGCTTTTTCTCGTGCCGATTTCACGTGTACGTTCGCTTACGGCGACCAACATGATGTTCATGAGACCAATGCCCGCACCGAGCAGGGTCACCAAACCAATGAAAACGGCCGCCAGCGCGATGCCATCAGTGGCCTTCAGCAGGGTTTCTACGATTTGGTTGCTCTGGCGAATACGAAATGTGTTGGGCTCACCAGGAGCATCGCCACGTATCATACGCATGAATCCTGTTGCGGATTCGACTGCATCTTGAATGCTCTCAGCTTGATTGACTCTGCAGGTCAAGTTGTAGCTCCGTCCTTCGTCTGAATATTGCCTGCGAACACAAAGCAGTGGGATGAGGATTTGGTTATCCTGGGATCGGCCAAAGGACGTTCCACGCGATTCCAATACGCCGGCCACGATGTAGCGCTGGGAGCCTACCAAAACGTATTGGCCAACAGGTTCCTCCCACGATTGAAACACGCGATCAACCACTGATTTACCCAACAAAACGACAGCCGACCCATTGTTAATCTCGGTGGGTGTGAAGTTTCTTCCGAGCGCAAGGTCCAATCCGCTGACCGGCAAAAACAATTCGTCGACCCCTTGAACTGTCACATTGGGATCGGATCGAAGGTTGCCTTTGCTGATGGTAGCCATTCCTGTGCCAAACACTGACGCAGTGACGCTGAAGTCCCCGAGGGATTCGCGCTTGAATCGCATGGCCTCGCGATAGTCGATGGGGGAACTCGGTGTGGTTCGTCGTCCTTGAAAGATGCCGCCACTTCGCACTTGGCCGATCGAGAAACTTTGAGTACCTAAGGATGAAAATTCTTGTCTGACGTTGGCTTTGAGGGACTCTGTGGCTGTCACCATGGCGATTAAAGCCATGATGCCAATGCCAATGATGCCGATGGTCAACGACGTGCGTAAGGTTTGACTTCGAATGGACCGAAGGGCCACAAGGGCCATATCATGCCACAGAGTTGATGTCGATGCCATGACGGAAATTTACCGCAGGTCGGTTCTCCAGTCAGTAAGAAAGAAGGTGATCTGGACCCGCGTTGGTGCTCATCTTTTTGAGTGGCGGTGCGAATTTGGTCAAAGGGATGCCTTCTACCGCACCAAGGTACTCATCGAGATTGGGCGTACGTCCAAGGATCGCCGAAAGCACCACCACTGGAGTGGAGGCCAAAAGTGATTCGCCTTTTTTGCGGTCGCTGTCTTTCACCACACGACCTTGGAAAAGGCGCGTGGAGGTTGCCATCACAGTATCTCCTTTTTCCGCCTTTTCTTGGTTTCCCATACACAGGTTGCATCCCGGTCGTTCGAGGTACATCATGTTGTCATATTCCGTACGAGCGGTTGTTTTGGGTGAATTGTCGTCGAAGACGAAGCCAGAGTATTTCTGCAGAACCTCCCAGTCTCCTTCAGCTTTCAATTCGTCAATGATGTTGTAAGTAGGGGCGGTCACCACGAGAGGTGCTTGAAAGGTGACTTCACCGTGTTGCTTCTCGAGGTTGCGCAGCATCTGAGCCACAATCTTCAAATCACCTTTGTGGACCATGCACGATCCCACAAAGCCGAGGTCGACGTCCTTGTCTCCCCCGTAATGGCTCAAAGGGCGAATGGTGTCGTGAGTGTAACGCTTTGAAACATCCTCGTTGTTAACATCTGGGTCAGCAATCATAGGTTGATTGATGATGTCCAAGTCCACTTCAAATTCAGCGTGATATTTCGCATTGCTATCTGGCGTCAGCGGTGGTTTTTCGCCGGATTCAATTTCGGCAATGCGCTTGTTCGCCCGCTCAATGAGTCCGTGAAGAACGCCTTTGTCGTTCTCCATGCCTTTGTCGATCATGATTTGAATGCGACCCTTTGCAATGTTCAAAGATTCGATGAGGGTTTCAGGTTCAGAAATGCAGATGGACGCCTTGGCTTTCATTTCAGCCGTCCAGTCTGTGAACGTGAATGCCTGGTCAGCGGGTAGCGTGCCGATGTGCACCTCAATTACCCGTCCTTGGAAAACATTTTCTCCACCAAAATGCTGGAGCATTTGTGCTTGTGTTGCATGAACGACATCGCGAAAGTCCATGTGTCGGTGCATTTGACCCTTGAAGGTCACCTTCACAGACTCAGGAATGGGCATGGAGGCCTCTCCTGTAGCAAGCGCCAAGGCTACGGTTCCGGAGTCAGCTCCAAATGCAACCCCCTTGGACATGCGCGTGTGAGAGTCGCCTCCAATGATGATGGCCCAATCGTCCACTGTAAGGTCATTGAGCACTTTGTGAATCACATCGGTCATGGCGTGGTATTCACTTTTGGGATCACGTGCCGTGATCAGACCGAAATCATTCATGAAGTTCATCAAACGCGGGATGTTCTCTTGCGCCTTCAAATCCCATACCGAGGCAGTGTGACATCCTGACTGATAAGCCCCATCCACAATGGGTGAAATGGTGGTGGCGGCCATCATTTCGAGCTCTTGCGATGTCATCAGTCCAGTGGTGTCTTGTGACCCTACGATGTTGACTTCAACACGAACATAAGAGCCTGCGTGCAACACTTGACCTGAGGTACCGACTGCATTCTTATTGAAGATTTTCTCTACTGCGGTGAGTCCTTGTCCTTCATGGCTGATTTCCTTCGACATGGCGAAGACCGGGGGGACTTCAATGTCCAATGTTTTGGCAGCAAATGTTTGGAGCTTTTTACCAAATACAATCGCGTAGGACCCTCCTGCACGCATGAATTCCATCTTCTGAGGAGTCAGCGAGGTGCTGATGTCAATCAGCTCTCGGTCTCCTTGACAAAGTTTCTTGCTTTTGGTGTTGATGGTGAACACTGTACCCGTCTCCACAGAATACACTTCTTCAAGTACAGGCTCGCCCTCTTCATCGAGAACAACGCTGCCTTCACTGTCGACTTTTTTTACCCAGTTCTTCAGGTCTACTCCAATTCCGCCGGTTACCCCAACAGTGGTCAGAAAGATGGGGGAAATGCCGTTGGTTCCCGCCACGACGGGGGCAATGTTGATGAAAGGAACGTATTTGCTCGCTTGTTTTCCAATCCAAAGGGCCACATTGTTTACACCCGACATCCTTGAAGACCCCACACCCATGGTGCCTTTCTCCGCCACGAGCATCACCCGCTTGTCGGGGTGCTTTTTCTGAAGTTCGAGAAGTTCATTTTGACGATCCGTATTGTGTTCGAACATGCACTTTCCGTGCAATTCACGATCTGATCGCGAGTGGGCATCGCTTCCCGGGGAGAGCAAATCCGTGGAGATGTCTCCCACACCTGCTACGTAAGTAACCACTTCAATGGTCTCCTCGACTTCCGGCAAATTCGTGAAAAATTCAGCTTGGGCGTAGCTCTTGATGATGTCGGTTGCAATGGTGTTGCCCTTGTGATGTGCAGATGCCAAACGATCGGTATCGGCTTCGTACAAAAAGACTTGGGTTTTGAGTACATCTGCCGCCTTCAAGGCCACGTCTTCATCCTCACCAAGAGCCAAGTCGAGCAAAACCTCGATGGATGGCCCCCCTTTCATGTGCGAGAGTTGCTCGAAAGCGGAGGTGCAATCGATTTCCTTCAAAGTCACTTGACCCAGAATGATTTCCTTCAGGAAAGCTGCTTTTGCTCCTGCGGCACTTGTCGTACCTGGAAGCACATTGTAGATGAAAAAATTCAAAGATGCCTCGCGCTCGGGATGGTTAGGGTCTTTGATTTGGACAATGAGTTCATTCACAAGCGCCGCTTCGTCGATGGGTTTGGGATGCAATCCCTCGACTTTGCGGGTTTCAATTTCTTGAAGGTACTTGTGGTATTTGCTCATCGTCTTCGTCTGGAATGCCATGTCCAAGTGAGGTCCCATTGCGAAAATAAGAAATTCCAAAAGGCGGTGCCCTTCACAGAGGCACTGGTCGACTCAATTGACTGAAATTTGAAACATGACTCCTCGTGGTGCAGTGTCTTGGTTGACGGGTGAACACCAAATGTGGCTGTTGCCTCAAAAAGCCATTTGGTGGCCCGCTCAATCCCTGTTGATGGTCAGCGACCTTCATTTGGCGAAGGCGGAGCATTTTCGTTCGAAGGGACTGTCGGTCCCATCCACGGTCGATTTCCAAACCCTCGGTGTATTGACCTCTTTGCTCAACCAATTTCGCCCTGCGAAATTGGCCATTCTTGGCGACCTCTTTCACAGCGTGCCCAACCGCGCTTGGAATGAATTTTCTGCCTGGTTGTCAGATGAGTTCGACACGGGACTACAAGAGGCCATTTTGGTGAGGGGAAACCACGACCGTGCTCACGATGAAATTTATGAGGCCATGGGGCTCGTTGTGGTTGAGCGCTGGGAGGACGGTGGCGTGGTGCTGACCCATGAGCCAAATGACGACATCCCCAAGGGTACGATCATTCACCTTTGTGGGCACATCCATCCAGCAGTTCGTCTTCGCGGTACGGGTCGACAAAGTCTCGTGGTTCCTTGCTTCGTTCAAACAAGTACGGGTTGTGAGGCTGGCCATCGCCTCACCTTGCCCGCTTTTGGCGCTTTCACGGGGACACATCTCATTGAGCCCAAACGCGGCATCGAAGCTTACTTGATTTCAGAGTCAAGCGTCATGGGCCCCATAAAGGCCAATCCGAAGTTTGGATTCAGTCGACGAGGTCGAAGGTGACTTCGCCCATGGCATCGATGGTGTTGTTGCCCCTCGTCGCTGACAGGCTCGCGATGTTCATGATATGCTTGTCATCACGAACTTCAATCAGCACGGTTGCGCCCGACATGGTCCAATCAAGTGATGCTCCAGCAGATTCCACTTGCTGAATCGTCAACGCGTCATCTCCGCCATCCAAATCGATTGTCGTAGTCGCGCCGTTCAGGGCAGTGGACAGAGTTAAAATCACGTCACGAGGTTCTTCTCTTGCCTCACGCTCATCACGTGTCCGAACGTCCGCGACAATGTGGTAGCGGAAGGTTTCACTGTCTAGTTGCTCAACTTCAGCCATGCGCATGTTCAAGTTCTTGCCATCCCATGTCATGTATCCGCAATCGCAATCGAAAATTTCACCGTCATAAAAATCGTATCTGCTACATCCTGAAAACATTCCCAAGACAAGAATCAAACAGCAGAGGGCAGTGAAAGGGGAGAGACGTGAGACATTCATGTTCGAAGGCAATTTCAGGTTGAAAGATACATCGGACATTCAATGACCTGGCAAAGGCGCATCCCATGCGTACAGGAGGTGTGGTTTGGCGGCGTCGAAAAACGCTCGATGATCCTCAGCCCATTTCTTCTCTAAGTCAGACAAAACTTCGCCAGCCTCGAGTGCCAAACGAATGTCGTCGGTACCTGCCAACTTGTCAAAAAAGGAGACGGAGGTGATGAAGCCATCCAAAGTTCCTTTTTCAGACATCCACTGCCTTGCCCAAGCCTCGAGCGGATCAAGCGTGAAACTCGGGAGCGCTCGGCCGTGCTCAGTTGCGGAAGAATGCCTCCAGGCCTGACTGAGTTCTCCCAAATGTTGACCAACACAAAACGTATTTTCATGTTTGGGGTGAGGGGCTGCACCCGGAGTGGCAACTGGAGTAAAGCCAAAAGTCCCCATTTCCATACTTGGATGGCCAAGGCATTCAAATGGATGCGGTGTCCCTCGGCCAACACTGACGACGGTTGGCTCAAACAAACAAAGTGAGGGATACAAATCGATGGACTCGTTCGAGGTTAAATTGGGACTTGGCGGGATGGCCAGCTGGAAATTGGTGCCATGGCTCCAACCTTCGCACGGCACAATGCGGGGAGACCACCCCGAGGGTACACGAACCCACTGTTCTTTGCATCCCATCAAGGCTGCCTCCCCCATCGTCAGTCCGTGAATCATGGGGGTGGGAATCAAGCCGACGAAGGATTTGAATTCCTCCTCCAGAACCGGGCCTTTCATGTGGTGGCCATGTGGATTGGGACGGTCGAGAACAACCAGTTCAATGTCTGCTTCGGAACAGGCTTCCATGACCAACATCAGAGAGCTGATGTAGGTGTAGAAACGCGCACCGACGTCCTGAATGTCAAACACCACAACATCGAGGTTGGCCAGATGGTGGGGTTGGGGCTTTCGGTGTTTGCCGTGCAAAGAATAAACGGGGAGGCCTGTGGCCATGTCTGTGCCGTCGTGAATGGTTGCTCCGTTCGCTGCATCCCCTCGAAATCCGTGCTCAGGGGCAAACACATGGCAGACATTTACGCCGAGCGAAAGTAAGGTGTCTACCAGGTGAACTTCGCCAACCATGCTGGTGTGGTTGCCGACCACTCCAACGCGTTTCCCTTCGATCCAGGGAAGGTAAAATTCCGTGCGGGCATTGCCGAGGACAACTTCCTCTTGAGTCAACTGAGCGAAGGATGTCGACATGCAAATCAAGAGCCCCATCCAGGTCACAATCCTCTCTTTGCATTTGAAAAAACCATCCATTGGGAAAAGGACATGACCGCGGTGACCTTGGAAGTATCTTGAAAGAAATCGTTGATGAGTCATTGTAGGAGTGGTTAGTTCATCCTCAACGTCATGGCTGGGCGAATTCGCGTGGACCACAAAGCAGGAAGTACCATGGCGGCTACACATATGCCAAAGGCGACCAATTGCATGGTCATCAAGCTCTCTGCATCCACGAGTATGGGAACGGCATCCACATAATAGGCAGCGGGATCTAAGGGGACCAATTTCCATGTGTACTGAAGCCACGTTAATCCCAACCCTGCGACATTTCCCCACGTAAAACCAAGGGCTAAAATGCGCGCAGCATGCCACAAAAAAGCTCTGACGACAGCACTGTTGCTCATGCCGAGTGCCTTGAGGAGGCCAATTTGACTGCGCCGCTCTAAGATGATGATGAGCAGGGCACTTGTCATGTTGATGATGGAGATCAACACCATCAGCCCCACAATGACATCCACATTGAGGTCGAGCATGCCTAGCCAGCTGAACATTTCGGGGTGTTTTTGGTCCACCCTCGCGGCCTGCCAGTGATAGGGTATGCAACGAAATAAGCGCTCCTGAATCACGTCCATGTCGTTCAGGGAAGAGGCCCAAACGTCGTATCCGTCCACAATTTTGTGATGGGTGCCTTTCGAAATGGTGGCCTCCCAGCCCCCGACCTCGCCCCAAGCCAAGAGGACTGTGTCTGCCAAGGCGCCAGTGCCCACCACCCACATGGGTTTTGCATGATGGGGCATGTCATCCAAGGAGATGGCTCGTCGACCCATGTTCAAAGTTCCATCGGGAAGGTTGGTCCACTGACCTGTCCAAGATGCGCCGCGTTCGTCTCGTCCAAAGGATTGTCCCACCGCCCGAACGCCGGCATCATCTGTCTCCACCACGATCTGGCCTTCTGCCCCTCGGGATGCAACATCTTGCAGCAATCGAGCTCGAAGCCAAACATGTCTCAAGTCAAACTCAAGCAACCCCGTTTCGTAGATACCACACACACGCATCGGTCGAGGTCGAATGTCGTCGGGACCTACCACCACATAAATGGTCAATTTGGAAGCGGTATCCAACTCAAGTTTTTGTGCCAAAGGCGCTCCAATCAACACCTCACTCATTGACAAGTCGCCGGGCAACCTCCCACGCAACAGTCCTGATTGAATTTGAGACACCCTAGAAGTCGAGTCAAGTCCGCGAATGACAACGCCTTGAAGAGCTTCGGACGTTTCCACCATGCCTGCCCGCTCGTGGCGAAGTGCAACGTGGGCAACATCTTTCACGTCTCTCAGGGAATCGAGCATTCTAGGATTCCAAATCAGTCCACGTGCGCCTGGGTCACTTGGAGAAATTTGAACGTGGCTGTCAAAACCCACGACGAGGTTTTTTACCTCATGCTGGAACCCTTGGACCACAGCAGATGCCAGAATCATCAGTGCCACGCCCATGGTGACGCCAGAAGTCGCGATGCGCACGACCGGCCGAGAGTTCAATTCCCGGTTGCTGCGCGCCATGCGCTCGGCAATCAACCTTTCCACGTTCACGACCTGAAAGGTAAGGGGTGGAAGGGGTGGTGTACGTGACGCTCAGTGCTACTTTTGGACGTATGAACGTGCACGACAACATCCTTGGAACCATCGGGAATACTCCTATGGTGCGGTTGAACGCAATTGCGGAGGAATTTCCATGTCCGATTTGGGCCAAAGTCGAGTATTTCAATCCCGGTCACAGTGTGAAGGATCGCATGGCCCTTTCCATGATTGAGGCAGCTGAGGCGAGCGGGAAGCTCAAGCCCGGAGGAACGGTCATTGAATGCACCTCAGGCAATACGGGCATGGGTCTTGCGCTCGCTTGCATTGTCAGGGGCTATAAGCTCATATGCACCACCAATTGTAAGCAGAGCAAGGAGAAAATTGACGTCTTGCGCGCCATGGGTGCTGAGGTTCACGTTTGTCCTACAGCGGTGGCTCCCGACCACCCCGACAGCTATTACAGCGTTGCGGAAAAGTTGAACGCCGAGATTCCCAACAGTGTGTGGTGCAACCAGTACGACAATCTGGCCAATCGCGAAGCCCACTATCGCTCTACGGGCCCAGAGATTTGGAAGCAAACGGAGGGGAAAATCACCCACTTCGTGGTTGGCGTGGGCACCGGAGGTACGATTAGTGGCACCGCCAAATACTTGAAGGAGCAAAACCCAGACATTCAAATTTGGGGAATTGATTCTTATGGATCTGTATTCAAGAAGTACCACGAAACGGGTGAGTTTGACGAGAATGAGATTTACTCTTACATCACCGAGGGGATTGGCGAGGACATTTTACCAGCGAATGTTGATTTTGGATTGATTGACCATTTTGAAAAGGTGACAGACGAGGACGGCGCACACGCCGCACGGGAATTGGCAAAGAAGGAAGGGTTGTTGATTGGATACAGTTGTGGTAGCGCCTTCCAAGGACTGCGCCAATTGAAGGGTCGGCTTCAGCCCACAGACTTTCCTGTGGTCCTTTTTCACGACCACGGCTCACGCTACACGGCCAAAGTCTACAACGACGAATGGATGCGCGAGCAAGGTTGGTTGCCGTGATGTGAAGGTCAGTTCCTGAAGTCCAGATTGTGTCGAACGCCCACCAACAAGACATGGTTGCGTTCTGCAGCCAACCCGCTGCCTTTCCACAGCGCCTGCAGGAGGTAGCCCAATTGCAGGGCGGTTCCTCCCTCCAATTTGTGATTCAATGCGACGGATAAGCGATTTTGTTGAAGCAAATTCAGGACAGGCTTCTCCAGCGACCGCAACCCGATGAATGCCTCCTCGTAGGCGCTTAATGACCAACTGGGTTGGTTGGGAATGGGCCACGTGACTTGGACGAAGTAGCGTGCACGGTGTTGCCAGACACTGCCTGATTTCCGCATCATCAGCCGTTGTTCGAGACGGTATCGGTGCATCCATGTCAGCGCACCTGTTTGCGACGCCGTGATGAGCTGCTGCCAAATTCGATGCTCGTCAAACGTCTCAGAAATGGGCTGTTCTCCGTAGGGAAAGCTGCGAATCCAGCCGTAACCCCCGGTCAAGGTGAACTGTTCGTTGCGGTACCAATCGAGTCCGACTCTCAGCAAGGATTGTTGCCAATCGGTCCCAAAGTCTGTGCGACGGAATTGATATTCCGTATGCAAGCCGAGGTCGTCGGTGAGACGGTGGTTGCCAAACAACATGTACCAAGACATCTGTTGGTCGACGACGTCGCGTAATTCATCTTCTTGGGCAATCAGGAAGGAATGCGACACCATGAGGGCGACAACGGCGATGCATTCAGAACGAAACAGCGAAGGAAACGACTTCATGGTTGGGTTGGAAAGTTTCGGATTGTGTTGGAAATGATTTCAATGCAAGACTCCAATTCCTCAGCTGTCATGACGAGGGGAGGGGCGAAACGAATGATGTTGCCATGGGTTGGTTTGGCAAGGAGGCCATTTGCTTTCAATGCCACGCATAAATCCCAAGCTGTGCTGCTGTCGGGTGAATCGTTGATGACGATGGCATTTAGGAGTCCTTTTCCACGAACCGCAGTCACGAGGTTCGTGGATTCAACGAGTTTTTGCATGGCCTCTCGAAATCTCATGCCCAGTTTGTATGCGTTTTCAGCCAATTCTTCTTCCAAAACCACTTCGAGTGCAGCTTGGGCAACCGCACACGCCAGGGGGTTGCCACCGAAAGTCGAGCCGTGCTCCCCGGGTTTGAGGCACATCATGACGTCGTTGTCGGCCAGCACAGCCGAGACTGGGAAGACGCCACCAGATAGGGCTTTCCCCAATACAAGCAAATCAGGACGTGCGTCTTCGTAGTCTGTCGCAAGCAAACGTCCCGTGCGGGCAATTCCGGTTTGGACTTCGTCTGCAATAAACAATACGTTGTATTCAGTGCAGAGTCTTCGGACACCCGCCAAATACCCCTCATCAGGAACCACCACACCTGCCTCACCTTGAATGGGCTCTACCATAAATGCACAAACGTTGGGGTCTTTCAACTCGCGTTCGAGTGCCTCCAAGTCGTTGTAGGGAATGAGATCATAACCGGGCATGTAAGGGCCAAAGTCTTTGTAGCTCAATGGATCATCAGAGCTTGAAATGGCTGCCAGGGTGCGACCCCAAAAATTGCCGTGAGCGAACAAAATGCGCGCTTGATTTTCTGGAATTCCCTTTTTCTGATAACCCCACTTGCGGGCAAGTTTGTTGGACGTTTCTCCGCCTTCCACGCCACTGTTCATGGGGAGAACCTTGTCATATCCAAACAAATCAGTCATGAATTTTTCAAAGGGCCCGAGGTTGCTGTTGTAAAATGCCCTTGAAGTCAGGGTCAACTTTTCGGCTTGCCGTTGCAAGGCACCGACAATATGTGGGTGGCAATGTCCTTGATTCACTGCACTGTATGCGCTCAAAAAGTCGAAGTACTTTCTTCCCTCCACGTCCCACACATGCACACCTTCACCACGGTCAAGTACGACTGGTAGAGGGTGGTAATTGTGGGCGCCGTGGGCGTCTTCGAGGGCCATCAAATCGGCCGAGCTGAGCGTATCGGTTGTGTTCATATCACAAAAATAGGGTGTGACTTGGCCTTCGTACGCAGACATCCGTGACTCTCGATGTACTTTTGCACTTCGAATCCTTGAGTAATCAATATCCTATCCATGGCGACCAACCGTACTTTCACCATGATCAAGCCCGATGCAACGGGGGCTGGCAATACTGGAAAAATCCTTGACCGCATCATCGGCGCTGGTTTCACAATCAAAGCAATGAAGTGGACCCGTTTGAGCATGGATGATGCTGCTGCATTTTACGCGGTACACCGAGAGCGACCTTTTTTCGGAGAGCTAACAGAATACATGACTTCTGCGCCCATCGTTGCGGCCATTCTCGAGAAAGAAAACGCTGTGGCAGATTTTCGCACACTGATTGGTGCAACCAATCCAGCTGAGGCGGCGCCTGGAACCATTCGTGCGGATTTTGCAGAGAGCATTTCTGCAAATGCGGTACATGGGTCTGACAGTGACGAGAATGCCGCCATCGAAGGGTCCTTCTTTTTTGGAACTCGAGAGCTGGCCTGAGCTTCCACAACCAATGAAAAACGGTCGCTTTGATGCGGCCTTTTTTTGTGCTCAGTTTGAAGGGACGGGAAATAAAATGAACCCTGTCTAATCAAAAAAGACGTCCGCGAAATTGAGCAAGTAGAGTTCAGTTTCAGCCCTGGTGAGTGCGGTGTAGAGCCATCGCAGCCATTCAAGGTCCACGCGCTCCTCGGTCATGTATCCTTGGTCCACGATGACGGCAGGCCACTGGCCGCCTTGACTTTTGTGGCAAGTCAAGGCGTACGCGAACTTGACTTGCAGAGCTTGGTAGCAGGGGTCGTTGTTGGCGGCCTCATGGATTTTGGTCTTGCTTCCCAAATGTGAATGATCGCGGCTGACGTCTTCGTAAAGCGCCTTGCGCTCAGCGCGCGGTTGTGACGCTTGCTCAGAGGTCAACACGCTTAGGTTTATGTGTACTGAAAAGCCAGGGTATTCTGGGATGTCAGCCAGTCTGACTTCCGCCTCGACGAAGGGAGTGCTGTAGCGCTCGAATCGTTTGAGAATCCGGTCCACAATCAAAATGTCTCCGTTTGCGATGAGGTTGGTCGGAAGGTCTTCGTGGTCGGCCAGCCAATGGTAGTTGTTGGCCACGACCATGAGCCGGTCCCCTGCATTGAGGTCATCCTCCTGCCACAACACGCGATTCCGAATTTGTTGATTGAATTGAACCGCTCGTTTGTTGGACCTGGTAATGACAACCAAGTTGTCTTCACCGTATTTGGCATGGAGGTCGACGAGCAAGTCTTCAAGCTCTTGCCCGAAGATTCGCTGGAGTCCTTGCCCAGGCTCAAATCGAGGGATGGGCGCGGAATTGTGCTCATCGGACAAGGTCATGAGCATTCGCAGGTCATGGGCGTTGCTTAGTATGGCACTGTCCAATTCTTGTCGGACCACATCGTCTAGGGTGACCTCGGCCAAGGTCAAGTCAAACGCATTGCGAAGTTTGCTCCCCTGCAAGGCTGGGCTTTCCGAGGCTCCAACTGGGGGGAGCTGTGCGTCGTCACCAATGAGCATCAATCGACAACCGTGGCCGGAGTAAACAAATTCCATCAGATCATCCAACAGACTTCTGTATTGAAAACTGCCAGAAGGCAAGCCTCCACTTTCCCCAATCATGGATGCTTCATCGACGATGAAAAGGGTGTCGGTTCGTCGATTTGGCATCAAGCCGTAGGCCATTCCCCCTTCTGCATTGCGTTTGGGTCTGTAAATGTGCCTGTGAATGGTAGAAGCGTCCTGCCCAGCGTGTCCCGCAAGGACCTTGGCTGCCCTGCCTGTGGGTGCCAAAAGCACACACTTTTGACGGGCATCCTGCAGAGTTCTTACCACAGCACCTACCGCGGTGGTTTTACCCGTGCCAGCATAACCCCGGAGTACGAGCGCGCAGCGCGGCTTGTCAGACACGATGAAGCGGGACCAGACGTGTGCAAAGCGCTCCTGACTTTTCGTCGGAGTGAACGGGATTTGTCCCAACAGACGGGACTGAAGTTCTGCCGCAAGGGCGAGGTTGGACAAAGAGTTCGAGGCGCGAGGCATGGTTGGGCCCCCGAAGTTAGGCTGTGAGGCGTTGTAGGCTGCGTCGCATGTTGTAGTTTTGACAAGCAAAAAATGCGATTCACCTCATAGAAAAGT
>Ga0160422_10000186_pt1 | contig 36028 bp, 29 predicted proteins | sample Fk160mmetaG_FD_108192 | JGI IMG/M metagenome (GOLD analysis project Ga0160422, IMG submission 108192) | Marine microbial communities from the Central Pacific Ocean - Fk160115 60m metaG | ecosystem: Environmental > Aquatic > Marine > Oceanic > Photic zone | place: The Central Pacific Ocean... | reverse complement strand
CGGGGTGTTCAGGGCATCGAAGCAATACCACTCAGTTTCAACTTCAGTGGCTTCCGCCACGGTGAAGCCGATTTTTCTAAAAATCGAGACGATCCGTCTCCGAACGTTGGTTAGGGGGTGTATTCCGCCGCTGAAGTCAGGGACCGCGGGGAGGGTCGGATCAATCTTCTCACCCAAAGACCGGAGATCGGCTTGCTCTTCGATACCTTCGAGCGAATTCTTGAAGAGTTCCTCGATCCGCTGCTTGGCTTGGTTGAGAGCCTGACCGAAAGCCGGACGATCTTCCTTGGCCAGGGAACCCATGTTCTTTGCCGCTTGCGTCAGGACGCCGTTGGGTCCTGAAATCGATGCTTTCGCCTGCTCCCACTCCGAACGGGAATTGACGGATTCCAGAATCGTCTCCGTTTGGGCGACAATGGCTTGGAGATCGTTCTCCACGCCGAAGAGGGGAGCGGGCCCTTAGGCCTCGAGGGCGGCCTTTGCCTTAGCCACCAGTTCCTTGAAGGAATCAGGTTCGTGGATCGCGAGCTCGGAAATAACCTTACGGTTTAACTCGATGCCTGCCTTGGTCAATCCATGCATGAATTCTCCGTAGCGCATGCCTTCGTTGCGACAGGCCGCATTGATTCGGACGATCCAAAGCTGGCGAAATTCGGACTTACGCTTGCGACGATGAGCATAGGCGTATGCTTCGGCTCGGTCCACCGCGTCCTTGGCGTAGCGAAAAAGGCGGGATTTGTTTCCAAAATATCCTTTGGCCTTCTTGAGGACTTTTTTGCGGCGTTTGCGGGTTGCGGGTACGTTGCGTGCTCGTGGCATGGTAGTGGCTCCTTACTTGTGGTCGTGTTTGTATCTAGGAGGAAATGGCCCGGATGACGCGACGGGCCATGCCTTCCGCCAGAACTTGATCCTGTCGACCGGCTCGGGTTTGCTTGACGGTGCGTTTTCTACGCAAATGCCTTTGCCCGGGCTTGCGGAATTTAACTTTCCCGGAACCGGTTACCTTAAATCTTTTGGCGATGCCTTTGTGCGTCTTCTTCATGATGTTATGAGAAAAAGCGATCAGAATACCTTTTTCTTATGGATCGATCAAGCCAAATGACGCCCTAGTCGTCGTAAATTAAAAGTCCGTGGTAACTTTCATACGCAAACCAGCAGGAAAGGGCCAGGAAAACTGTCCAAAACAACATTTTGAATAGTTTTCTTCTCAACCAATGAGAGGTGCGCGTATTCATCCCATCCCCACCGAAATCGTGGAAATAGTGAATCAAATCCCTCTCCTTGGAGCGATTGTCGATCTTCCTGTAGGATTGGCCGTAGGAGGAACGGGTCTTGTCATACCACCATTGGAAGAGCTTGTGAAGCATATGCGTTTTCCAATCAGGGTTCGAGGTAGGTTTTGCCACTGGCACCGGAGAAATCGAGTCTGGAAACGGAAGGCATTCCCTCTCTGAGGGCCCAGAGATCCGAACCGATTTCCACTTTCGCCGCTTCCAGGCGTTCCGGGTGGTAGACCAGTTGGTAGGTCCGTTTTCCTTCTTGCTTTTCGAAAAAGCTGCCCAAATACAGGGAACCCGCAAAACTGATCATTGGATCATTACTTCCATCGTAACCGATGGGGAAATTCAAGTTGTGCACGACAAGCCCGTCAGGGACCGGAGCGGCAATTACGTCCAAGGCATACTGAACGCAAGCCTCGGCCGAATGCTTGAGAGATTCGCGCACCGTATCATCCATTTCCTTCCCGCCCGATTCGCGAATGCTTTCGAATTGATCATTGGGTAAGGCCATGCTTGCCGCCATGGCCCGGAAACCTAGTAGGGAAGCCTCCATTGCAGCGCCCACGGTGCCGGAGGATAGAATCATAGGTAAAGTGACGTTGTAGCCCAAGTTGATCCCGCTGACCACCAAATCCGGAGCCTTGGGCAGCAAATTGCCGCAGGCAAGGTTCACGCAATCCGCCGGTGTCCCATTCAGAGCATAGGCGAGCGAGGGATAGTCCTTGATTTCCTTCGGGTCGAGTTTTGCGTTACGTGAAATGGCATGCCCGATCCAGCTTCTTTCTCCGTCCGGAGCGCAGGTCACTACTTCGAAGGATGAAGAGAACGCCTCCACCAAGGCGAGCAGAAAGCCCGATCCAATACCGTCGTCGTTAGTGATTAGGGCCAATGGCTTGTCTTGGGTCATTTCAAAAAAAAGAGGAGGTCGCCCCTTTTGGGCGATCCTCCTCTAAGTTGTAAGATTTTATTGCTCGAGGGCAACCGCGATTCAGGAGACCGCTGGTTCGGCTTCCTCTTCGGAAGGCTCTTCGTTTTGTTTTTCGGGAGCGGACTCTTCCGATTCCGAGGAATCGGCTTCTTCAAGAGCAGCTCTTCGACTTAGCTTGACGCGACCCTTGTCATCGATGCCGATGCATTTGACGATGATTTCGTCACCCAGCTTACAGATATCCTCGGTTTTGTTGACCCGGAAATCGGCAAGCTCGGAAATGTGACAAAGTCCTTCCTTACCCGGTAGACACTCGACGAACGCGCCGAATTCCTTCACTCCTCGGACAATACCTCGGTAAGTCTTGCCAGCCTCGATTTCTCCGGTGACCAAGTCGATTTCCTGCAAGGCTCTTTCCATGGCTTGGGTATCTGTGGCATAGATTCGAACTTTTCCACTGTTGTCCTCATCGATATCGATGCTTGCTCCGGTGACTTCGGTGATTCTGCGAATGTTCTTTCCTCCCGGACCGATGAGCGCGCCAATTTTCTCGGGATCGATTTGCACCGTTTCGATACGGGGCGCGTGCTCACGCAACTGTTTTCGGTGAGTGGGTTGTGCCTCTTCCATAACGGAGAGAATCTGCATGCGGGCCTCAGTCACTTGTTTCACCGCTTCCTTCGCGATGTCAAAGGGCAAGCCCTGAATCTTGAGGTCGAGCTGGAAGCCCGTGACACCGTCCCGGGTTCCGCAGACCTTGAAGTCCATGTCACCAAAGTGATCTTCGGCACCGATGATGTCGGTGAGGACGACGTGCTTGCTGATGTTTCCCTGATCATCCATCTCGGTTACCAACCCAGTGGAAATTCCGGCAACGTGCTTGCTCAGGGGAACCCCGGCGTCCATCAGTGCAAGGGAACCCCCGCAGACGCTGGCCATGGAGGTCGAACCATTGGAAGACATAATTTCGGAGACTACGCGGATTGCGTAGGGGAAGTCGTCTTCCGGAGGTAGGACTGGTAAAACCGAGCGTTCGGCCAACGCTCCGTGACCGATTTCCCTTCTGCTGGTAAAGCCGAAGCGACCGGCCTCTCCCACGGAAAAAGGAGGGAAATTGTAGTGTAGGATGAAGGATTTGGCGGAGGGTCCACCGGTCAATCCATCCAAGTCCTGGACGTCCCGACTCGTTCCCAAGGTACTGAGGACAAGCGATTGGGTTTCTCCGCGGGTGAAAACAGCTGAACCGTGAACCCGGGGGAGTACGCCGGTTTCGCAAGTGATTTCTCGCAGGTCATTTGGACCGCGTCCGTCTGCGCGTTTCCCGCGGACAAGAATGTTTTCCCGGTAAACTTCCTCTTGGATGACTTCAAAGGCCATTTTGACGTGATCGGAGTCAAAGTCCTCGCCGAATTTTTCCTCGCATGCCGCGCTCGCCTCTTCCTTGACTGCGTCCACCGCGACTTGTCTTTCCTGCTTGGAGGGAGCGAAAATGGCTTCTTCCATACGGTTTCCGGTGATTTCGCGGCAGAGGGCCAGAACTTCGTCGGGTGCTTGCACCAAGTCGAATTCTTTCTTTTCCTTGCCGCATAATTCGGCCAATTCCTTTTGAGCGGAGATGATGTCCTGAATGGATTCGTGAGCGAACTCAAGCGCTTGCACAAATCGTTCCTCGGGGATCTGATCAGCGGAACCTTCGATCATCATCATTTCCTTTTCGCTTCCAACGTAAATCAGATCGAGCGAGGAATCGTACATTTGCTCGTTGGTCGGATTGACCACGAATTCTCCGTCAATTTCTCCCAGTCGAACGCATCCGATGGGACCGTTCCAGGGGATGTCGGAAATCATCAGGGCCGCGGAGGCTCCATTGACCATAAGTACGTCCGCTTCGTTGATTTGATCAGTGGAAAGGAGGTATCCGATGACTTGAACCTCATTGAGAAAACCTTTGGGAAAGAGAGGACGCAGGGGACGATCGCAAAGGCGGGAGGTTAGAATTTCCTTCTCGCTCGGCTTTCCTTCGCGTTTGAAGTATCCGCCTGGGAAACGGCCGGCGGCGGTGAATTTTTCGCGGTAATCAACGGTCAGAGGAAAAAAGTCCTGACCGGGGCGCAAAGTCGTTGCGGCAGTGGCTGAAACGAAGACGTTGGTGTCTCCTTTGGTGATGGTTACGGCCCCACTGGCTAGACCTGCCAAGGTTCCGGTGGAGATTTGGATGCCGAGTTTCTCGGCGGTTACGTTGTGTTTTTGGTTCATTATTCGTACTTACTTCTAGGTAGTGATTTTTACTGCTTCCCATTGATCAGACCGGATTGTCCGATCAAAGCCTCTTCGAATTTCCAAAAGGACCGGCTCGGTCTCGTTGAAATTCTTCGGAGGAGAATACTTCCGGATTTACAACCGGTCGTATGAAATGGATAGGCTGGGGTGGATGGCGCTTACTTGCGAAGTTCGAGCTTTTCAATGATCGCCTGGTAGCGATTAAGGTCGTTCTTCTTGAGGTAATCCAACAATTTTCTCCGACGGGCTGCCATCATAAGCAAGCCTCGGCGGGAGTGAAAATCCTTGCGGTGTGTTTTAAGATGTTCCGTAAGATGGGCGATTCGGGCGGTAAGAAGGGCAATTTGCACTTCGCTGGACCCAGTGTCCTTATCGTGGGAACGATTCTCTTCGATTATGTTTTGTTTGTTAACTTGTTCTGACATTACTGTTACTGATTTCTTGACCCGTGGGATTCACTTGTGTGAACCCGCGTCTCAGGTTTGAGGCCGAGACGCCGTTTCGTCCCTCTCCCGACGATGGTCGGGTTTGGGTTTGTCAAGGAGGCAATCCTTTGGGGAAGACCTCTAACGCAAACGAACATCATGTACGATTTGAGAAAATGTTCAAGCGCGAAACCTTCCCTCTTGCCTCACCTCGCTTCACTCTCAAACTTTAGCTCGATGACGAACCAATATTTTGCTTACGGCTCCAACATGAATCGAGATCAAATGACCCGTCGGTGCCCAGGTTCGGAGTACGGATCCTTGGCGGTTCTCAGGGGATGGGCCTACTTCATCAATGGCAATGGATATGCCGGGGTTGAAGAGCGACCAGGTTCCGAGACTCATGGTTGTATATGGACTTTGAGGGAGAGTGACTGGTTTGCCTTGGATCAATATGAAGCCGTGTCCGAGGGTTTTTATGAGAGAATTCTCCTCGAGGTGGAGGTCGGGGCCGATCGGTTCAAGCGCGAGGTCTGGGTATACTTGTCCATTGACCGTGCATATGGACGACCTTCTGCAAATTACCAACGGATCGTGGAAGAGGGTGGCCGGGAAATTGGATTGCCGTCGGAGCACTTGAGGATTTTGGAATCCTGGGCCGAGGGCCCTCCTTGCAGTCGAGATGAAAACCTTTCTGGATGAAAGAGGAGAATTGGGATTTTTACGTTGATACCGGAGGCACCTTTACCGATTGTCTCGGTCGAGGGTCGGACGGAAGGCTCGAACGAGCCAAGGTGCTCTCAAGGGGAAGTTTGTCCGCTGAGGTGATCTCCTACCTGGAAGAGGGTTGCATGGCATTGTCCGAAGACCCGGGGTGGCCCAAAGACTTTCCCATCGGTTTCAAAATCTTTACCGGGTCCGGCAAACCAAGCCGTCGTGTCTTGTCTTGGGAACCAAAATCCAAAATTCTCCGAACCGATCAACCTTTTGACAAAGAGGATCAGCGGCTCGGTTCCATCGAACTTCATTCCGACTGGGAGGCTCCGATTTTAGGTATGAGACTGATTTTGGCCCGTTCCGGCATCGCCCCGAATTCGGTGCGGGTTCGGATGCGTTTGGCCACCACCCGATGCACCAACGCCTTGCTTGAGGACTCCGGGCGCAGACCGGTTCTCTTCGTAACCTCCGGTTTTTCCGATCTGTTGGAAATCGGTGACCAACGCCGAACGGATCTTTTTGATCCGGTGCCCCAAAAGCGACCGCATCTTCATGGACAAGTCATAGAGGTCGAGGAACGGATCGATCGCACGGGCAAGATTCTTCAGCCTCCGAACCTCGATAGGGTACGGGAGAGGGCTTGCCGCTTGCTTGAAGAGGGGCAGACTTCGGCGGTGGTTTCCCTCCTCAATTCATATCGCAACCCCGATCATGAAAGACAGGTTGCGGAACTTTTGCGGGAGCTTGGTTTTGCTAAGGTGGTCGAGTCCTTCGGGACGCATCCTTTCATGAAATGGCTGCCTCGTTGCGAAAGCGCTGTCATCGAAGCTTATCTTGCTCCAATCCTCGAGCAATACTTGGACCGTGTGCAAGAGGGTTTGGGCGAATGGGGTGAACTGAAAATCATGACCAGCTCAGGGGGGCTATTGGATCGTTCTCAATACCGTTCGATCGACAGCCTGCTCAGTGGTCCCGCAGGTGGTGTGGTGGGAGCGGCGAATCTGGCTCGTTCGGCTGCGGTCACTCATTTCATCAACCTTGATATGGGCGGTACGAGCGCCGACGTTTCGCGGCATTCCGGGCAATTTTCCTATCAGCCCGAGCATCGGATTGGGCAAGCCAAGGTATCGGGAAGTGCTCTTCGCATCGAAACCATTGCCGCTGGCGGAGGATCGATCTGTTCGGTGGAGAACGGCTTGCTCAAGGTGGGTCCAAAGAGCGCGGGCGCTCATCCGGGCCCCGCTTGCTACGGTTTTGGCGGTCCTTTCTGCCTGACTGACGCCAATCTTTTACTAGGCCGCTTGGATCCTCGAAAATTTTCCACTCCCATCGACCCAACTGCGTCCGAATCCCGTTTGGGCGAACTTATCGAGCTAAGCGGAAGAAATCGCGATGATTTGTTGTTTGGGTTTCTTGCCGTGTCGGACGACGCGATGGCCAATGCCATTCGCAAGGTTTCGGTTGAGCAGGGCTACGATCCCGCCGATCATGCCTTGGTTACCTTTGGTGGAGCGGGAGGGCAACATGCTTGTGGGGTGGCCTCTCGCCTCGGCGTCAAAAGGATCCTTTCTCCCGCGGATTCAGGACTACTGAGCGCTTTCGGTTTATCCAAGGCCCGGATCGAGAGAATCCTCGAACGACAGGTATTGGGTCCCATTGATCCTCACGAAATCAGTAAGATTGAAAAGGAAATGCTTGCCGAGGGAATCGCTTCGGTGGAGAAGGCGGGGGATCGGGGCGAACTCATTGGAAAAACCGCCTCGATCCGTTTGGCCGGTCAGGAAGCGACTCTTGAGTTCCATGATTACCGAGCCGAGGAGCTGGCTGGAGCTTTTCGGGAGAAATTCACCAAGATCTTCGGCTATTTCCCAGAAGGTAAGGAACTTGAACTCCACTCGCTGCGAGTGCGCGTGGGCGGAGAGGAGCCCGAGTCCGCAAAGGAAACGTTTCCCGAAACCGTATGCGGGCAAGTCAAGTCCGCTGAGTTCCGAATCCATCGAAGGGATGAGTTGCAACCTGGGGACCGACTGATTGGTCCTTGTCTTGTCAGTGACGAATTCGGTGCCCTTTGGATTGACAAGGGGTGGCAGGGAGTCATGGGTTCGAGAAGAACCGTCTCCCTGCATCGCCAAATTTCGGAGAACCCTTATGCCTCGCCTTTTTTCAAGTTTGCCAAGACCGAACTGTTCACCAGTAGGTTTCTCTGCCTGGTCGAGGAGATGGGCGCGCAGTTGGAGCGTACCGCTCTTTCCGTGAACGTTCGTGAGCGACTCGATTTCTCCTGCGCATTATTGGACAAGTCCGGCCGTTTGGTGGCGAATGCGCCACACATACCGGTCCATCTTGGGGCCATGGGACTGTGCGTGCGAAAAATGCTTCGAGAAGCCGTTTCCCTAGAAGAGGGGGATCTGATGATCTCCAATCATCCTGGGTACGGAGGCTCGCATCTGCCCGACGTAACCGTGATGTTGCCGGTGTTCGGTGATTCGGGGAATCCGGTTGCTTACCTTGCCAACCGAGCTCATCACGCGGAGATCGGAGGAATTGTACCCGGCTCAATGCCCGCTGGAGCGACGAATCTTTCCGAAGAGGGTGTGGTGATTTCGCCCTTCTTCCTGTTCCGGGCGGGAAATTCTCAGTTTGCGGAAATTGAAAAGCTTTTGTCTTCCGGTCCCTATCCCTCCCGTCAGCCGGGCGAGAACATGGCGGACTTGTCGGCCCAAGTCGCTTCCTTGCGGTGCGGCGCTGAGGCAATGTCCGGATTGCTGGATGAATACGGGGAGGACGAGATCACCCATCATTTGCAAGCCTTGACCGAAGCCGCCTCCGCAAGTTGCCGAAAATTTCTCAAGAGCTTGGGAAACGAGGAAATCGTTGCCGAACAATTCCTCGATGATGGTGATCGGCTGTCTCTGAAAGTAAGTATCTTCGATGAGCAAGCGATCTTCGATTTTTGCGGGACTTCACCCGTGCGAACGGATAACCTGAATGCAAACGAAGCCATTGTGCATAGCGTTCTTGCGTACTGTATGCGATTGCTTGTCGGGAGCGATCTTCCGTTGAATGAGGGTCTGCTCGAACCTCTGCGAATCATGATTCCGAGGAATTGTCTCTTGGCTCCCGATTTTTCCCGAGAGCCCGAGCTTTGCCCTGGAGTGGCAGGGGGAAACGTAGAGATCAGTCAGCGGTTGACGGACCTTGTGCTTCACGCCTTTGGCAAAGTGGCCTGCTCGCAGGGTACAATGAATAACCTCACTTTCGGAAATGATCACTTCAGCCATTACGAGACCGTCGGCGGCGGTTCGGGGGCATGCGTCGGGCAGGCTGGAACTTCTGCCGTGCAAGTTCACATGACCAACACTGCGATCACGGATCCGGAGGTCTTGGAGGCTCGCTTTCCTGTCCGTTTGCTTCGTTTTGTAAGGCGACGGGGTTCGGGGGGCGAGGGAGCATGGACAGGCGGTGAGGGGATTGAAAGGGAATACCTTTTCGAGAATTCCGTGTCTCTTTCCATACTCAGTCAACGTCGCCGCGAAGGACCGGATGGCTTGGAGGGAGGGAGAGCCGGGCAGCCGGGCGAACAGATTTTGATACGCAAGGATGGCAGTCGGGAGTCCGTTCAAGGATCTCAAAGCCTAGTCATCGAAGCCGGTGATCGTTTCCTTTTGCGGACTCCGGGTGGAGGAGGAGCCGGCAAACCCGAGCTTTTGGCGTGAGGAATATTTTTGGGATCCTTCCGTGAACGTACGTTTTTGATCATCTTATTGCTGGTCTGAAAGTGATTGAAGAGGTCCATGAATTAGTTTCATGAAACCTCGTGCAATCCTTCCGTAACTAGGGAGTTTCGGGGGAAATGTAACTTTTTAACTCTCCTTCATGAAGTTGGCGCGACCTATGCGTGATGGAAGGAGTAGAAAGGTGGATGTATGAAAAAAGTAACACTCAACAATCATTATGAAGAATCCAAGCAACCCATCGGCGTGACGGGAACCGTCATGGGAGTCACCCTTGCGTTGCTCTTGGTTTTTTTATTTGGAGTCTTATCACTCTGAGCAAACTAAGGTAAATATCGTGGGCTTAATCATAAGCGTCCGTCGATGGGCAACGACGGACGCTTTTTTTTGTCCGCAAGTCAGGCCTTTTCACTTCCTTCCCATCAAAACTTACTGAAAGCAAACCTTGTCACGGTTGGAAAAAATAGATAGGTTGGCGGGTTTTTTATGACATGAAATCCCTTACGCAGGAACGCATTCGAAACCTCGCGATCATCGCCCACGTCGATCATGGCAAGACAACCTTGGTGGACCAATTGCTCAAACAATCGGGTTGCTTTCGCGAAAACCAAGTCCTGGATGACCGGGCGATGGATTCGATGGCACAGGAGCGGGAGCGTGGGATCACCATCAAAGCGAAGAACACTTCCGTACGCTGGGGGGAGTATCTGGTCAATATCGTCGACACTCCCGGACATGCTGATTTCGGAGGTGAAGTTGAGCGGGTTATGAAGATGGTCGATGGAGTTATGCTTGTCGTCGATGCCTATGAGGGTCCGCAGGCTCAGACTCGTTTCGTCCTCCAAAAGGCCTTGGCCGCGGGATTGAATCCGGTGGTCTTCGTGAACAAGATCGACCGGCCCAATGCGCGTCCCGAGGAGATGCAGGATGCGGTGCTGGAGTTGTTTTTGGAGCTGGATGCGAAGGAGGAGCAGTTTGACGCGCCTTTTTTATTTGGTAGCGCCAAGGAGGGATTTGCCCGAAACCGCTTGGAGGATGAGGGGTTCGATATGAAGCCTCTCTTTGAGGCGATCGTGCGTTCGGTCCCGCCTCCTAAAGTCGAAGAATCGGATGAATTTCGGATGTTGGTGTCGAACGTCGACTGGTCGGATTACGTGGGCAGGATCGGAGTGGGGAAGGTCCTTTCGGGTTCAGTCAAAATCGGTGATCCGATTTGGCGCCTTCAGGATGGTTCGAGACCCGAAAAGGGAAAAGTATCCAAGGTCTTCGAGTATTCCGCCTTGGCGACCAATGATGCTGCCGAAGGTGTGGCTGGAAATATAGTTGGCATTGCGGGGTTCGAGGAATTGGATATCGGAGAAACCCTGGCAAGCTCCGAGGATTCCGAGACCCTGCCTTTCGTGGAAATCGATCCTCCCACTGTGATGATGTCCTTTTCGGTGAATGACGGACCGATGGCTGGTAGAGAAGGCGATCGGGTGACTTCTCGGGAAATTCGTGACCGCTTGATTCGTGAGGCCCGTACCAACATTTCCATCAAACTCGAGGAAACCGGCGAGTCGACCGAATTCAACGTGAACGCTCGGGGAGCGATGCAGGTGGCGGTAGTCGTTGAGGAAATGAGAAGGGAGGGGTTTGAAGTCTTGGTAAGCCGACCGACCGTGATCAAGAGGGAAATCGATGGCCGTTCCCACGAGCCTTTCGAAACTCTTTACTTGGAGGTGCCGGACGATGCGGTCGGCGGATGCATGCAATCCTTGGCCAACCGCAAGGGTGTGGTTGAATCCATTTCCGCAAACAGGGGTAGAACCCAAATGGAAGCTACGATTCCGACGCGTGGCTTGATCGGCTTTGAATTCGAGTTGCTCAACTTGACCAGTGGAGAGGGAATTATGTCTCATCTGTTCAAGGAATACCGCCCGGATTCCGGAGACATTCGCACGCGTCGCACCGGCACTTTGGTTTCCATGGAAAAGGGTGAGTCCATGACCTATGCTTTGCGTAACATTGAGACCCGGGGCAAATTGTTCGTGGGTCCGGGCGAGGAAGTGTACGAAGGCATGATCGTGGGGGAAAACCCCAGGACGGAAGACCTGCCGGTCAATCCGACCAAAGCCAAGCACGTCACCAATCATCGCGCTGCCGGCAGTGACAAAAGCGAGGCTTTGACTCCGGCAATCAAGTTTTCTCTCGAGCGGGCCATCGAGTATATCGCTCCGGACGAGTTGGTGGAAGTGACTCCCAAAACCATTCGATTGAGAAAAAGAATTCTTGATTTCACCGCAAGGAAGCGGGAGAGCAAGCGCCAGATGAGTTAGGCCGAGAAGGGCTTGCTCACCGAGTGCGATCACAATAGATTCATAGATATGCAACCCAAACCTCTCTTTTTCGTTTTCTTACTCCCAGTCTTCTTTCTCTCGGCTTGCGGGGTGGGTAGTCTTTACGGTCCAGCTTATTATGACGAAACTAGTCTGGGTGAGGGTTTGCGCCGGGTGACCTTCAAGGGTGGAGATCACCCCGCCACCGGCGAACTCTGTCTGCTTCGTTGTTCCGAGGTTACCTTGGAAGAGGGTTTTTCGTTTTTCGAAGTGGTGGATTCCGAAACCGGGTCATCCATACGTAACGTTACCTCCACCTATCCCTTCCATCGACACTATTTTCATGATGATCCGTTCATGGAAGACATTCCCTTTTCGGCCAAGACCATTCGTTTGCTCAAGACCAAACCCGAGGACTTGTTTGTCTACGATGCGGCTGAGATTCGTAGTTCATTGAAGAGAAAATACGAGATCGAATGAGCCTTTGCGGGAAAGTGATCGCTCCTTCGTTGACCTATGCGGTCATTTTGATATTAATGAAGGGTTATGAGTGATCCCATTGAAATCAAAATACCCGAATTCATCCGCAATGGATTAATTTTGTGGATCGTGGTCGCCGTGATGCTGTTGGCCGCCGCCGTTACTTCCATTTACACGGTTCAAGCCGAATCACAGGGCGTTGTGCTGAGATTTGGGCAGTATCTTAAGACAGTCGAGCCAGGTCTTCGTTTCAAGCTTCCCTTTGGCATTGATTCAGTATACGTATTGCCGGTTCGAAGGCAACTGAAGCAGGAGTATGGCTTCGGGTCAATGGGAGCAACCAACCCCAGTCAATTCACCAGCCGAGGAGCCCGTGATCGAGAAAAGAGCATGATGACGGGAGATTTGAATGCCGCCGAAGTGGAGTGGATCGTTCAATACCGCATCAGTGATCCGCGACTGTATCTTTTTAACGTTCTCGATCCGGAGGGAACCCTCCGCTACGTTTCCGAAGCGGTAATGCGGACCGTGGTGGGAGACCGAACGGTGGACGAGGTCATCACCATTGGTCGTCAGGAAATTGAGGAAGAAGCTCGCAATCGATTGGAGGTCTTGGTGAATAAGTACGAACTTGGTTTGGGGATCGACCAAATTCAGTTGCAAAACGTCAACCCTCCACCTCCAGTGCAGGCTTCCTTCAATGAAGTCAACCAAGCTCAACAGGAGCGAGAGCGGATGATCAACGAAGCAAAGGGCGAGTACAACAAGGAAGTTCCTCGGTCTCGCGGAGTCGCCGATCAAAAGATTCAAGCCGCCGAGGGGTATGCCTTGAAAAGAGTCAATGAGGCTTTGGGAGACGTGTCTCGTTTCAATGCCCAATTCGAAGAGTACGCCAAAGCCCCTTCGGTAACCCGAACGCGTCTGTACCTGGAATCCCTGAAGGAAGTGGTCCCGCAAATGGGGCGCAAGATCATCCTTGATGAGGATGCGTCCCAAGTGCTTCCTCTCCTGCAGTTGCAAAATCTCGGGAATGGAGGGCGTAACTGATGAATCTCCTCAAACTTCTTCCTCTGCCATTGATTCTTGGCATAATCGGTTTTTATCTTTGTTCCTACGTGGTTGAGGAGACCGATCAGGTGATCCTCACTCAATTCGGAAAACCCGTGGGGGAACCCGTAACCGAAGCGGGTTTGCATTTCAAGATTCCCTTCATTCAGGAAGTCAACCGGATCGAAAAGCGTTTTTTGCCTTGGGACGGCCCGGCCAATGAAATGTCCACCAAAGACAAGACTTACCTCATTATCGATACCTTTGCCCGTTGGCGCATCAGTGATCCCATGCAATACTTCCTTCGTTTGCGGGATGAGCGCAGCGCCTTGTCCCGCCTGAATGATATTCTTGGCAGTGAAACGCGCAACGCGGTGGCGAAGCATGAATTGATTGAAATCGTCCGGACGACCAAGGATCGAGTGGCCAAGACGGATCAGTCCCTGGTTGAGGGAATTGGCAAAGTGGGAACCTTGTATCCCATTAGAATTGGGCGCGAGAAAGTGGAGCAACAGATTTTCGAAAATGCCGCCTCCAAGCTTGAGGGCTTTGGAATCGAATTGCTTGACGTCCGCTTTAAGCGGATCAATTACAACGAAACCGTGCGCCGACGGATTTACGAACGTATGGTGAGTGAAAGGCAGCAAATCGCCGACCGTTTTCGTTCCGAAGGAGCCGCGGAAGCCGCTAAAATCTTCGGCACCAAGGAAAAGGACTTGCAGCAAATCGAATCGGAAGCCTATAAGCGCGTACAGGAAATTTACGGTGAAGCGGATGCCGAAGCGTCGGCGATTTACGCTTCTGCTTACAACCAAAGCGACGACTCGGCGGAATTTTACGCCTTCATCAAAACCTTGGAAACCTATCGGGAGGTTTTAACCTCAGACATCTCATTGGTCCTGACCACGGATTCTCCGCTATTTGCTCTTTTCAAATCCTTTTCGATTACTTTGGATAAAGATACTTTGGATTGATTCTTCAATCCCAGCGCTTCGATCAGACTGGGGAGAACTTCAAGCCTTTTGAGCAATTTTTGAAAAGTGCTTTTCTCGATTAATCCAAGATTGTAAATACCCCTTAACCACCGTTTGCGGCGCGCTAGGATAATCTTTCGCTTGTCCGAGCCGAAACCCTCCGGGGAGCTTTTTGCGAATTTGTTGAGGAAAAGACACACGAAACCGCCGATCAAAAGATAGGTGGCAATACTCGTTGGGTTTGTGGCTTTCTTCGTCGTTTGGGTCAAAGAACCTAATGGGGTGTACGGAATCTTCGAATAGTTTCCTTCGGACGAATCATTGTTTTCCAGATAAGCGAGTTGAACCAATGCGAGATTTTCTTTGATTGTGAGGGTTTGCCTCTGGCTTAGGTACTCCTCGTAATGGGATTCCCAGAAGGATTGACTGGGGAGGTTTTGCTCGATCTTTTCCAAGTTCAGGTAAGGGATCAAATCTTCAGTCGTCAAACTGCTGATGCGTCCGTAATACGGTCCTTCCATGGATTCTGAGGAAAGAATCTTTCCTGAAGTTGAGGATCTCATGAAAGCAAGGGAATAAACCGGCCAAATCTTCGGATCATGCGTTCCGGAGGTCGAATCATCAAGCAAGCAAACATATTTGATTTTTGGTTTTTCCAGGGGATTCCAGAGCAAAACGGAGTCCTGAAAGGGCTTTTCGCAATGACCTTGCTTATTCAGCCCCAACATAAGAGCGAAAAAAGCGGAGATTACGGCAATTTTAGGTTTGGTCATCGATCCGTGAGCTCTAGGGGTTGATCAGTCATGAAAGCTTCAATTGGCCAAATCCCGAGTATCCTTGGATTTATTCTTGTAGGAGAGGGTTCTTGCGAAGTTTACCGTGGAGAACTCGAATTTGGTCGTGGAGTTATAGCTGGAGAACCAAATGGTGTGAGGTGTGGAGAAATTCCGTTCAACTTCTTGGATGCCTTGTTGAGAAGAATAATTAAGTTCCAATAGGGAAATGGTATCCGCGTTCAGATTGAAATTGATCTGAGCCAGATTGAATTCATTCAAATTACCTTTTTGACGATAGGATTCGAACTCATCATGAGTCCACGCGAAGACGTTCTGACGAAACTTTGATTTTTGCTGATGGTCAGGCAAAATCCCTTGTCCCGGGGATGAGCGCATGACCTTCGAAGGGATTCGTCCCATGCTCAGTTTGTTGCGGAGGGTTTCCTTTGGTTGGAGAAGAGACGCGTCCAGCGGATTGCCTCGAAGGTCGAGTTCGTAGGTTGATTCGGCAAGACAATCGATCTTCACGTAAAAATCGAGTTCAGGATTGGCAGCGGGATCATGCAAAGGAGGTTCGATCCGGTTTGGAGTTGTTTGGGGCAAACGGTCTTGGGTTTGAGTGTGATCGAAGGAGTAAAAGGGAAGACTTTGCATACCCGCTCTTAAATCATTCGCGATTCGGTTCTCGGCGTTGTATGAATCCGGTTCGAGTCTGATCCGGGAGTGCAAGAGTCGCCTGTAATTGCGGATGGTGAGAGAATGAGCGGAAGTTTGCGGTTCGGAAGACATGCCCAAAGAGATTGTTTCGGTCGGTGGATTTTCATCGCCTTCCTGCTTCAAGATAGCTTCGGAGTAATTCGTTTTTTCAAGCGAATCGAACCGAGAAAGCACCGAACTCCAAAACGCGCTGGGTGATTGATCATTTTGAATGATGATTTCCTCCCCGTTTGTATCTGGGGCCAAGTCGAAAAAGGATACGTATTGAGCGGACGATTCAAAGGAAGGAAAACCGAAGGCTAGAAGAATCAGGAAACCTAATGAAATAGGAGCGAAACTGATTTTGGAAGCGAAGATCAAGGCCGAATCTCTCTCCTGCGTACAGTTCTTTGGAAATAGATTCTGGATGCGTTTACTCATTTGACGGAAGTGACCAATCTCATTTAGCGCTCATTCGCGAAAAAATACCTAAGTCGGCATATTTTCGAAATTTTCCGGCTCACTGGCATGAAAATAACGAAAGTCGTCACTCGCCGGCATGACCAAAACAAAAGCGATTGCTTCGTTACAACCCGTATCCACCCCCAATTCCCCACAAAAGCTGATCCTATGCTTAAAGTTCATTTAAGTCAATTCATTGAAAAAAACCATTTTCCCAAAAAGAGGTTTGCTTTCGCGTTTTCTCTTCGTTTGAAATTTTGTCTTGTTTGCATCAGTGGCAAAGCTAGTTTGTCCGAAGGCACTAAACTTCCACTCGAACGAATTACCTTATGATTGCTTCCAAATTTGAAGAGGGTTTCGCCCAGTTTCTTAACCGCAATTTGATTGCGGGGAATGACGGACTGCAAATTCTCTCTTTCTTCCTTTCGGTCTTTGCGGTTTGGGTCCTTGCTCGTTTTTTCAAGTCCTGGCTTTCTTCGATGTCTCGAGGAGGCGAAGCCCAATCCACGCGATCCGTTTTTCTTTTGTCAGTGGGTAAGGCACTGCCTTTGCTTGGAATCTGGGGCGGCATCCGATTGGGTGTTTGCTGGATCGAATTGGGAGAGCCAGGTGGATTGGCCCAGACCATCGTATTCTCTGCCCTGGAAGTCCTGCTGACCATCTCCATTGCGCTTTTCGCGTACTATCTCGTTGAGGTGCCCAGCGCATGGCTGCACAGCCAAACCGAGAAGACCGAAAGCAAGTTTGACGATATGCTTGTGCCCATCGTCCGTAAGAGTCTCCGAGTGACGGTGGTTCTGTTTGCCTTGGTGAGCATCGCTCAATCCCTCAGTGATAAACCGGTTAGCGCTTTGCTGGCTGGGTTGGGATTGGGTGGATTGGCCTTCGCTCTCGCGGCTCAGGACACCATCAAGAACCTTTTCGGCTCCTTGGTGATCTTCACCGACAAACCCTTCGGTTTGGGGGATCGCATCAATTACGATGGCCATGACGGAGTCATTGAGGAAGTGGGGCTACGTTCCACGCGACTTCGTCGTTTGGATGGCCATCAGGTTACGATTCCCAACGGCGAGCTGGCCAACAAATCCATACACAATATTGCCAAGCGCCCCTTCATCCGCAGAATCTTCACCCTTGGAGTGACCTACGATACGACTCCCGAAAAAGTGAGCCGGGCCAAGGAAATCCTTGAGGATATACTCAAGGACCACGAAGGGATGGATCCGAAGGGCGAAATGTTACCGAGAGTGTACTTCAGCGACTTTTCCGCCTCCTCCCTTGATTTCAAATGCATGTATTGGTATCACCCCGCAGCCTATTGGGACTACATGAACTTCAGTGAATGGGTGAATCTTGAAATTCTCCGTCGTTTCAATGAGGAGGGAATCGAATTCGCCTTTCCCACCCAGACCATTCATCTTGCCAAGGAGGGCTCCGGAGAGGCCGCCGATCCATGATTTGGTATGCCGTAAAAGTCTTGGTTTCGGCAGTCATCATTGTAGTCATTTCCGAAGTTTCCAAGAAGCTTCCCTTGCTCGGAAGTCTGATTGCGTCGCTGCCCTTGGTGTCAGTGTTGGGCATGATCTGGATCTATGGAGAAACCCGGGATGCGGAGAAGCTCGCCGCTCATGCCTTGGGAACCTTTTGGTACGTTTTGCCCTCCCTGCCGATGTTTTTGGTCATGCCCTGGATGCTTCGGAAGGGTATTAACTTTCCTGTTTCCTTGGCTACGGGTATTGCTCTTACGACCCTCCTTTACTTGCTTATGATCCGAATCCTGGACAAGTTCGGAATGAGTCTTTGAGGTTATTCCTTGGTTTCAGGGTACCATTCGTCCCCGGGGTCGAAGGTCGGAATGGGGACGTTGATGATGGTTAGTTTCCCCACGGCCCGGTGTACGCACCCCGGTTTTATGAGCGCGGTGACTCCGGGCTTCAATGGAATTCGGTCGTCATCGAGCTCCAAGATTCCCGACCCTTCGAGCACATGATAAATTTCCGTGGTTCTTTTGTGGTAGTGAGGTCGGCTGTTCTCGGAAATCTCAACGCGATGAAAGGATGCGGTGGGGTTGTCCGTCTGCGCGAAGGCTCGCTGCGCCAGACCACAGGGGCAGGGTACGGGGGGAATCTCATCGAAGTCCGCTAAGAGGTAATTTCCTTTGGCATTCGGTTTCATATTCCAAGCATAGTTCACTTTCAAGCGAAGCTTCAAACCTTAAGCATCTCTCATTTTTGATCGATTTTCCTTCGCTTGGTACTTGCTGAAAGAGGATGATTGGGTAAGAGTTGTATGCGAATCCTTACCAAGGAACTAAAAAAATGAACAAAATTTTACTTGCATCTCTATGGGTCGTATCCTCCCTGCTTACCTATTGGCTGGGCTTGACACAGTCCAAGAATTCGAGCGAATCGCTCGCTGAGGTACCCCCGCAGCCACCACTGGCCAAACCATCACCCCAGGTTAAATCCAGCAATCCGGTGAAATCCACCGTGGTTTCCTCCGATGAGCCTACTCCAGACTTTGAAATCCCGACTACCGAAGAGGAGGTTGCGGAGAATCCCATTTCGTTCGAGGAAGACGATCTGATGACTAGGGTCGCATCCAGTAACCCAGTGATTCGATTGCGAGCCTTCACCGAACTTCTGCAAAACCCCACGCCAGACAATTTGCAAGCCGCTCGCGAAGCCTACGCCAAATTACCGGGTGGTCCCTCGCGATTCAGCGAATTGCGTATGCTTGCCTTCAGCTGGGGACAGGTGGATCCGCAGGCGGCTCTGGAATGGGTGGACGGTTTGAGTGGCTTTGAAGACCGAATTGGGGCAGGGGCAGTGATGGATTCGTGGGCTCGCTATGATTCGGTTTCCGCCCGTGCCTGGGCCGAGGAAAATTTCGAAGGGGAAGATAATCCCTATCTCATTGGCGTGGTCAGTGGAATGTCGGAGAACGACCTTGTGGGCGCGAGTGAATTGATGGCCAGTATGCCCCGAAGCCGATCCCGCGGGCGGGCCGCTTCCATTTTACTTGAAAAGACTTGGCAACAGGGGGAGGACGCGGCCCTGCAATTCGCCGATAATTTACCCGAAGGTTCCTTGCAGAATTACATGTTTGGTGAAATTGGCAAAAAAATTGCCAAGGATGATATGCAGCGTGCCGTTCAGTGGGTGGAGAGAATGGATGAGTCCGAGGTAAAGGTTCAAGTAAGCGAGGACATCGCTGAGCGTTGGGCGCGTGAAAGCCCGGTCGAGGCCGCCGAATGGGTATCCCAAATGCCTGAAGGCGAATCCCGTTCCGAAAGTATGGAAGAAGTGGTAACTCAGTGGGCCCGAAAGGATCCGACGGCCACCGCGGAATGGCTCAACCAATTTCCCTCGGGTGAATTGATGGACGAACCCATCGAACGCTTCGTGCGCGAAGTGGTTCGCAAGGAACCCGAGACCGCTCTGACTTGGGCGGAAGCAATTGTGGACGAAGAACGCAAGCAAAGGGTTGTCACTGAAGTCAAGAGGGTTGCCGAAAGAGTTGCCGAGCGTGAGCAGGCTGAAGCCAATGGGGCCTCCCCGGACGGCGGTCCGCCCGGCAATGGGCCTGGACGGCGGGGACCTCCCGGCGCCCGTCCTCTTTGAGGAAAGCCGTTTTTAAGGTATTCTTTTGGTTTGAACAAAGAGAGGCCTTGGATAATCTTCGTTAGTACGAAGTTTTGCCAAAGTTTCCCTACAGCACAGTATATTTCCTGCTTGCATTGTCTTTCCCAGTGCAAGCTTGGGCTGGAACAATTGACTTCAATCGGCAAATCCGCCCGATTCTTTCTGAGCACTGCTTTGCCTGTCATGGATTGGATGATCCAAAGGGTGGCTTGCGATTGGACTTTGCTGAGTTTGCCCACAAGGGAGGGAAATCGGGATTTCCTGCTATTGCTCCCGGAGACTTGGAAGAAAGTGAAGTTCTCCATCGCGTGGTATCCACCGATATGGATGACCGGATGCCACCCAAGGGTGAAGCCCTAAAGCCTGAGCAGGTCAAACTTCTCCGTCAATGGATTTCATCCGGTGCTCAGTATGCAAAACACTGGGCGTATGTCGTTCCACAAAGACCTGCCTTACCCAAAGTGGAAGACAAGAATTTTGTAAAAACTTCGGTTGATCTATTTATTCTTTCCAAGCTGGAGGAAAAGGAGTGGGTTCCCAGTCAACCTGAAAAAAAGGAAAAATGGATTCGTCGCATAAGTCTTGGTCTCACCGGTTTACCTCCTACGCTAGAGGAATTCGAAGATTTTATGCAGGACGAAAGTCCAAAAGCTAAAGAAAAAGTAGTTGATCGTCTGCTTGCCTCTACCCGATACGGGGAACACTGGGCGCGTCAATGGCTGGATCTTGCAAGGTATGCGGATTCCAATGGCTTTCAGGCAGATCAGCTCAGAGACAGCTGGGCATTCCGGGATTGGGTGATCAATGCCATCAATCAAGATATGCCTTTTGACCAGTTTACCATCGAGCAGATTGCCGGTGATCTGCTCCCCGATGCGACGATCAATCAGAAAATCGCCACCGGTTTTCACCGTACTCCTACCTGCAATGTGGAAGCAGGGGTTCATCCGGAGGAGAATCGCGTAAATCAGGTGGTAGACCGGGTGAATGCCACAGGTACCACCTGGCTGGGTACAACTATGGAATGTGCCCAGTGCCATAGTCATAAATATGATCCCTTCTCGCAGGAGGAATATTTTCAAATGTTTGCTTTCTTTAATAACACACCTCTTGAAGTGGAGAATAAGAGCGGCAGGGGAGTATCCTTTGATTTTTGGGGACCCAAGATGGAACTTCCCCTTCCTGCTGATAAGCAAAAACAACGGGATGCTCTGAATGCTGAGCTTAAGGTTAATAAAGAGGCTCTCGCCTCCCTGGACAAGGAAGCGAAACGGAAATATAAGGAGTGGACTCAGCAAAAATTTGAAATCACAAAAGAGAAGGAACCTGATTGGGAGGTGCTCACTCCTACCAAGTCAGTTTCGGATGGCGGGGAAAGTTTGCGAATCGTTAAGGATGGTAGCCTGCTGGCGGAGGGGAAACCCGGAGACAAGTCGATATACCAAATTGAAGTATCCGTACCCGCAGGAGCCTGGAAATCTTTTCAAATGGAAACCATGCTCCATAAGTCCATGAAACAAAATGGACCGGGCAGAAACACCACCAATGCTAATCCCAATTTCGTACTTACGGAAATGATCGTAAAATTGGATGGGGCATCCAAGCCGTTGGTTTTTGGGAGGGTGGTCGCTGATTTTAATCAGGGGGGATTTTTACCCGGGCAATTGTTTGATGGAAATTTGGATACCCGTAATGGATGGGCAATCGCTCCTGAATTTGGAAAGGCCCATTGGGTACAGGCGGAATTTTCTGAGCCACTCTTACTAAGCAAGGACTCCAAATTACTGATCGAAATGAAACATCTCTATGGGGGAGGGCGCAATGTGGGGCGTCCACGTTTCTCTCTTTCCACGGATGGAGTGAAGAAAGGTGAAGCGGAGAACCAAAGACTACAAGAACTTTTAGCGAAGGAAAAAAGAAACGGAAAGGAAGAGAAGGAATTACGGGCGATTTTTGATCAGGAAAATCCAAAACTTTTAGCTCTGCAAAAGAAAGTGGCTGAACTTGAGAAATCCTTAAAGAAAGTCACCCCACCCACCACCTTGGTAATGGTTGAAATGGACGAGAAACGGGAAACGCATGTTATGGCCCGTGGAAGTTATTTATCCCCCAAACAAAAAGTGGAAGCGGATGTGCCCGAGGTGCTCAATGACTGGAAACCGGAATGGCCAAAGAACCGTCTTGGCTTGGCGAAGTGGTTGGTCGATCCTGAAAATCCACTCACCGCACGGGTGATTGTCAATCGTTGGTGGGGGCAGTTCTTTGGTTCCGGTATTGTTTCCACGGAAGAAGATTTTGGCTCCCAGAGCGAACCACCCACACATCCGGAATTACTCGACTGGCTGGCAGTTGAATTTATGGAAAATGGATGGTCCATGAAACACATTCACAAATTGATCGCCCTCAGCGGTACCTATGGGCAAAGCTCACGCGTAACTACCGCCATGTTGGAGCGGGATGCCAACAACCGATTCTTTCTTCGCGGTCCACGCTTCCGCATGACTGCGGAAATGATTCGTGACAATGGCCTGCAAATTGCCGGGCTTTTGAGTGGTAAAATGGGAGGTCCTCCCGTCTATCCTCCACAGCCGGATGGCTTGTGGAGACAGACCGGGCGTAATGAGCCCAAATATATAGCCGCTCAGACGGAGGATCGATTCCGCCGTGGAATCTATGTCATTTGGAGAAGAGCGGCTCCCTATGCCAGCTTTGTAAATTTTGATGGTCCGGACCGTTCTGCCTGTCACCCCAAGCGGAGCCGTACCAATACTCCCTTGCAGGCTCTCACTTTATTGAATGATCAGGCCTATGTGGAAATGGCCCTTGGTTTTGCGGTATCAATTCTGGAAAAAACAAAGGGAAAATCCGAAAAGGAGCGTATCACCCATGCCGTCCGCCGTGCTTTGTCCCGTGATCCCTCTGCACGCGAAATCGAAGTCCTGCTAAGTCTATTAAATGAACAGAGTGAACGATTGAAATCGGATTCTTCCATCGCCAAGTCCTTACTCTCACAGGCTCCCCAGATTGAAATCTCCGATAAATTGGAAAAAGAAGAAGTCGGTGCCTGGTTCTTCGTGGCCAATGCTCTGCTCAATCTTGACGAAACCATTACCAAAGGATGAATACGCACCCTGTTGATCAATATCTTCGTACGCTCACCCGCCGTCAGCTCTTTCAGCGTGTGGGACTGGGAGTGGGTGGATTCGCCCTCGCGAATCTACTGAACAACGATCTGTCAGCCGCTCCCCAAAATCCATTCTCTCACTTTGCACCCAAGGCAAAGAATGTCATTTATTTCCATCTGGTCGGTGCTCCTTCCCACCTCGATCTTTTTGACTACAAACCCGAGCTCCAGAAAAGAAATGGGGAGCTTTGCCCCAAGGAAATGTTCGAGGGCAAACAGCTTGCCTTTATCCGTTCCCGTCCAGCCCTGCTCGGTACATCCCAGGAATCCAAATACGAATTTAAAAAATGTGGAAAATCCGGTATCCGGATTTCCAATTTGCTCCCTCATCTGCAGACCGTAGCCGATGATATGTGTTTCATTCGGACACTGCATACTGAGCAGTTTAACCATGCTCCTGCCCAGATGTTTATGCAGACGGGGTTCGAGCGGTTCGGGCGACCCAGTCTTGGAGCGTGGACAAATTATGGGATTGGATCACCCAATAAGGACCTTCCCGGATTTGTGGTCATGGTCACCGGACAATATCCCGGTGCCGGAAACAGCGTATTTGGAAGTGGTTTTCTTCCCTCCGTATATCAGGGGATTGAATTTCGCGGTAAAGGTGACCCCGTTCTCTTTCTTTCCAATCCCAAGGGAGTGGATGCAACTGCCCGTCGGAAAGTTATATTTGCGGTCAATCAATTAAATGAGATGCAACTCGATGGGGTGGGGGATCCCGAGATCGCCACCAGGATCAGTCAGTACGAAATGGCCTACCGTATGCAGACGAGTGTGCCTGAACTGAAAGATTTATCCAAGGAATCGCAATCTACCCTTGATGCTTACGGGGCAAAAGTGGGCGGTGCCGGTTTTGCCAATAATTGTTTGCTTGCCCGCCGTATGGTGGAGCGGGGCGTACGCTTCGTTCAATTGTTCGATCAGGGATGGGATCATCATAGTGGAGTGTTCAGTAGACTTCCCGGCAAATGCAAACAGGTGGATCAGCCGATCGCTGCCTTGATTAAGGATTTAAAGGAGCGTGGGTTATTGGATGAAACCCTGGTTGTATGGAGTGCGGAATTTGGACGCACACCCATGGGGCAGGGAACGGGTGGATCGGGTGAGAAAACTGCGATCGGTCGCGACCATCACAAGGAAGCGTTTACCGTATGGATGGCAGGCGGAGGAGCGAAGCCCGGGCATGTACATGGTCGCACGGATGATCTTGGATATGGAATCGCTGATTCTCCCGTTCATGTTCACGACTTTAATGCCACGCTATTACATCTTTTGGGAATAGATCACGAACGGTTGACCTATCGATTCCAGGGAAGAAAATTTAGGCTTACCGATGTCCACGGCCATGTGGTCAAAAATGTCATCGCTTAAACTTTTTAGACTTTATTTGGGACTACTGCCCCAAGTTGTACAGAGCCTGCACTGCTTCGGCTGATAAGGCCCGGTCGTAGATGCGTACATCGTCAAACTGTCCTGTTAACCGCGTTGCAGATTCTTGACCGTTATCCCACCAATCCGACGATTGATCCTTAAGAAAATCTATTTTTTCTTAGAATTTCCGATCATTTGGGGTCCATTGTCGGGAGGCATGGACTTGTGCCAGGCAATCACTTTCTGCGAGAGTTCTTTCACTACTTTGTGATACTTCGGAGCAAGGTTGTTTTGTTCGCCACGGTCGGTGGTCAGATTATACAGCAGAGCATCTGATCCATCATATTCGCAAAGCAGTTTCCATTTTCCCGATCGGATGGCAAGATCGGGCAGATCATTGACACCATAGAAGGAATCACGGTCGGGCGGGCGACGAAAGAGAATATCCTGCTTGCGGGAAGCATTCGATTTGCCTAATAAAATATCCGGCAGCGATTCTCCGTCGAAAATTACATTCCTGGGTGCTTTTGTTCCTGTAATCTCAAGCAAACTGGGGACAAGATCTATCGCACTGAAGATTGATTTTTGATTAATCGTTCCCTTTGCTTTGTCGGCCATGTGCCCTGGTGCCCAGGCGACGAGGGATGAGCGGACTCCGCCCTCAAACAAGTGGGTCTTGAAACCGCGGAAGGGACCGGCTACACCCGCTCCCTTTTCCGGTCCATTGTCCGAGCAAACCATGATCAGGGTGTTCCCGGAAAGCTTCGGATGCTTCCTGACAAAAGCGAACAGTTTGCCCAGTTGTTGATCCATTGCCTCCAAAACCGAAAGGTAAAGCCGCCTTTTCGAACCGTCTCCCCAATTTGCGGTGGGTGGCCAAAAAGGGCTGTGGACGTCATCCGGCCAAAGGTTCAGATAAAAGGGTTTGTCGGCGGTCACGGCTTTTTTGATGAATGGAATAGCGGCGTCCACAAAACCTTCAGTGATTTTGGAACGTTGCATCCAGCGGACCCCATCACCAAGTCGGGTGGCATCTCCCCAAATGCGGCCCGGTTTATTGGGGTCCTGTCCGGGTTTTAGGGTGAGTGGGAGCAGTTTTGGTCCCATACCCTCAAAGTTGGTAAGGGATTCATCAAACCCATAAGCCGATATCGGGGGGGCATCGGCCACGTTGCGTTGCCCACCCATGTGCCACTTGCCGAAGTGACCGGTGGCATAGCCTGCCTTTTGCAGGGAGCGGGCCAAAGTCGGAGCCTTGGGGTCCAACCATTGGGCCATGCCGCGCTTCAGGTTGTGTTCGCGGTTACTCAGATAGGATGTGATCTTCCAACGCTGGGGATATTGACCGGTGGATATGGCCACGCGGGATGGTGAGCAGATGGGAGAGTTGACGTAAAACTGGTCGAAGCGAAGACCTTCCTCGGCGAGACGGTCGATATGGGGAGTCTTAGCCACTTCGTTTCCAAAGCAGGAAAAGTCGCCCCATCCCATATCGTCGATGAAAACCAGAATGAGGTTGGGCCGTTCGGCCAGAAGTCCCAGGGGTCCCAGGCATGCGATGAGCAGAGTGAGTGTTTTCATTTTACCTGAGCTTGGAAAGCCTAGGCACGGGAAGCAAGGGGTAATTAGGGGTTTACTTTGTTTTTCTAACGTTTTGTTATGAATTCCTTTCAAACCTCAATTCCCCCACCCACTATGAAAATTTCCACCTTTCTTAGCGTAGTTTTGTTTCTCATGCATTCGATTCCCGCCGGAGCCGATGGACATGAGGATGAATTGAAAATGATAGGCCAACGAATCAAGGAAGCGGTTCGAGACGGCAAACTGACCGAGAAGGAAGGTTGGGCCAAATGGAAGGCGGTTCAGGAAAAGTACCATGACCATGAGGAAATGGACGAATCCGACGATCGCATCGTCGAACTCGAATTGGAAATGAAGGCCCGCGAACTGGAAATGGAGATCGAGCGCATGGAAAAGGAACATGAACTTGAAATTCGGGCGTTGGATTTTCAACTGCAACGCATGGAGAGTGAATTTGACCGGGAACGCAGGGATTGGGAAATGGAGCGGATGCATTGGGACCGCGAACGCCATGAGATGGAAAGGCGGATGCAAAGTCATGATCCTCACCACCGTGACCGTCCTCCACACCAAGCGGGTCCGGGCGAAGGTCCTCGACGGGGGCCTCCCATGTCTGTGCGTCCGCCACAGGGTCGTCCGCCACATGGTCGTCCGGGGCAAGACCACGGGAGCAAGCCCGAGCGTTCATCTTCCAAGAAAAAAGGCAAATGATCCATTCTTTCATACTTTCTCTTTCGTAACTTCATCGAACTTTCATTCATCTCCGCATGTACAAATCCCACCTTTCGCTGATCGCATCTTTGGCTCTCGCATTTTCCGTCTTTGCGGATCATCATGGGGCAGTACATCCCATCGACCGGGAGATTCATAATCTGGAAGAGAAATTCAGGAGCCAAGTCCGCCAAACCCAAAGAGCCCTTCATTCGGGTGAGCTTACCCATGAAGCGGCCAAGGAAAAAATGGAGGCCCTGAGCCAGTCTCACGAGGAGAAGCGCAAGGAACTTGAAAGGAAACGGATGCGGGCCCATTTGGACCGGGAAGTGAAAGCAGGTCGGCTTAGTTCCGAAGAGGCCGACCGGAGGTTCGAGGAAATGAAAGAACGGAGCGATCTCAAGGATCGGGTGACCCGGAAAATCCATCGGGAGATGGAAGAGGAGATGGAAACCGTGATGAGAGAAGCTCAGGAAGGCGAACTTACCGAGGAAGAGGCCCGCGAGGAAATTGAGCAAATGCGGATGCATTTTCAGCATGAGATCCGTATGGCCCATATGGAAATCGAACTGGATGCCGAGGAATCCCGGCTAGACGAAGCGGTTGCCGACGGACGCTTGAGCGAAGACGAGATGGAGGAACGGATGGTGAAAATGCAGGAGAGAATGGAAAGGGCTCAGGATGAATTTCATCAGCGACTGGAAGAGGATGGCCATGACCGTGACGATCATCACGAAGAGCATTCCCATTGGGAGGATGAGGAAGAACTTTGGGCGAGGGTGGCGGACGGACTGAAGGCCGCGGTGCGCCTTGGCAGGATGTCGGAAGGCGAGGCCCGGGAAATTTGGGAGGAATGGCGGGAGGAAGCTGAGTTTGACGAAAACGAGGAAGAGTACGATGAAGAAGAATATGAAGAGGAAGACTGAAACCATCGAACCCAAGAAATAACCATGAGAACCACGCCCCTTATTCGAATCATTTTTTCATACCTTGCCCTTGTGGCATGGGTCGGGCCGCTTCAAGCCGGAAAGAAACCCGAGGAACAAAGCGGCTATGAGGAGAACAAGGATGTTGGACTGAAAGCCCCGAAGGGGGCTGAAATTCTCTTTGACGGCACCATGGAATCCGTTCGAAAAAATTGGGAAATGTGGCCCAAGAAGGAGATGGATATCACTTGGAGTATTATGGATAACCCAAATGGCAAGGGTAAGACCTTGATGACTAACGGTGGGAAAAAATGGGGAACCCACGACCTGGTGACCAAGAAAAAATATTCCAGTTATGAGGGCCACGTCGAATTCATCATGATGGGCGCCCGGGGAGATGGTAAACCGGACGGTTACACCAACAGCGGAGTCTACATGCAGAACCGTTATGAAATTCAGATCGAATCTCCAAAAGGAAAAGACATTGCAGATCCATACAACTGGAAAATCGGCGGACATGGAATTGCCGCTTTCTGCATGGATCGGGTTCCCGATCGCAACGCATGGCGTCCCAACGGGCAATGGCATGCATTTCATTTTATTTTCAAGGACGCCCAGTGGGATGGTGGCAAAAAAGTCGCCAATGCGCGGGCCACGGTCTGGTGGAACGGAATCAAGGTGCATGACAACGCAGAGGTGCAAAAGGCCAACGGGGGGATTAAGGTGACCTCCGCACCCGGTGGTTTGAAACTTCAGGAACACGGTCAGGACGTACGTTATCGCAATGTCTGGATCATCGATCAGGCAGGGTAAGAATTTCAGATCCGGAATCCCTTCACCCTATGAGTGAAATTCAAAGGGGCGGACGGTTTCTTTGAAGATCGCAAAGGAAATCAGGTGAAACTCAACTTTCCCATCCTTTGCTCCCTCCTTCTGCTTTGTCCTGCTTTTGCCGAGGACAAACGTCCGAACGTCGTCACCCTGCTCGTTGACGACTTGGGCTACCGGGACCTCGGTTGCTATGGCGGCCCTGTCAAGACGCCGGTCCTCGACAAGTTGGCCGCCGGGGGTGTGCGCTTCACCGACTTCCATTCCGGAGCGCCGGTCTGCTCCCCTTCCCGTGCCACCTTCCTCACCGGTCGCAACCACATCCGTGCCGGAGTCTATTCCGTCATCAGTGAAAAGCGTCACCGAATGCATCTCTTGAAGAGCGAAACGACGCTCGCCGAAGTCCTGAAAGACGAAGGCTACGGCACCGCTCACTTTGGCAAATGGCATCTCGGTATGCCGGTAAACAATCGCGACAACCCCACGCCTGCCGAACATGGCTTCGACTACTGGTTCTGCCTGGTCAATGGGGCTCATCCCAGTCACAAAGATCCCACCAACTTTCTGCGCAACGGCCAATCCGTCGGGCCCATTAAAGGCTACTCCTGCCAGCTCGTCGTCGATGAAGCCCTCGCCTGGCTCGATGAAAAGCGCGACGACAAGAAACCCTTCTTTCTCAATCTCTGGTTCAACGAGCCCCACGCCATCATTGCGGCCCCCGACGAGATAGTTTCCCAGTATGGCGCGCTCAACGATCAAGCCGCCATCTACAACGGCACCGTCGACAACACGGACCGAGCCATCGGGCGACTCGTCGCCAAGCTCGAAAAACTCGGCGAGCTCAACAACACCATCATTCACTACTCCTCCGACAACGGCAGTTATCGACAGGAGCGGAGCGGGGGACTCCGCGGCAAAAAGGGATCACATCATGAAGGAGGTCATCGCGTACCGGGCATCTTCTACTGGAAAGGAAAAATCCTCGGCGGCCGCGTTGAAAAAGAACCTGTCGGCGCCGTGGACCTGCTTCCGACCCTCTGCGGGCTTCTTGGCATCGACAAACCCAAGGATGTCTTCCTGGACGGCTCTGACCTCACGCCTTTGCTCACCCGCGTCGGCAGTTTTGAACGTCATCAACCCCTTTTCTGGATGAACGGCTTCACCATGGCAATGAGAATGGGGGACCATACCCTCTTGGTGCCGAGCACAGCCCGACTTCCGTTTGACAAGGCGAAGGCGAACCGCTTGCTGCAGCAGACAAAATTGGCCCTTGGGGAGGATCTTGAAAAAGAGCTGGGTGGATTGGATCTGCGCTCACGCATGTTCAACGGCAGATTCACCAATCGCGAAGCCAACCGGCTACGCGATGAATTCCGGGCCATGTTTTTTTTTAATGAAGCCTTGATCCCCCTGATGAAGAAGGGAGGCATCGATCGGGTTCAACTCTACGACCTCTCGAAGGATCTTGCTCAGCAAAACGACATTGCGAAAGAGCACCCCGAACTTGTCGCCCGAATGAAAAAGAAAGCGGAGGCCATCTATGCGAGCGTCATGGTTGATGCTCCGGAATGGCTCACCACTGAAGAATTGGACGCAGCGACGAAGCCCCGAGCTAACGAACCGCCACGGCCAACCACCGGAGCGCTCGATGCCAATACCGCGAACCTCCTCGCCCGCATAGATAAGAATGACCTTCCAGTCGGTTATAATGGAAGCCGACATCAGCCCTATGTCGATCGTATCATGGCCGGTCTCAAACCAGAACAGCGTGTCCGGGTCGGCCAACTCTGGAAGGAAAAACGCCGGCTCGATTCCGACATACCAAACCCGGGAGCCTCCTTCGTTAAAATTCTTACTCATATAGCTGAAGAGAATCAAAAAAGTAAACAGTCCAACTTAATGAAGGCTGCTGACAATTGGGTTCATTGGCGCGGACCCAATGCAAACGGAGTCGCACCTTCAGCTGAACCACCCACCCACTGGAGTGAGAAAAAGAACATCCGGTGGAAAGCGCCAATCGATGGGGCAGGTGCTTCCACCCCGATTATTTGGAAAGACAAAATCTTTCTCTTGTCCGTGGTCGATACGGGAAAAGTGGACCCTTCCCTGCCTCGTCCGGAAGATCAACCCAAGAGAGTCTTTGATATCACTCATCCGAATACTGAGTTTAAGTTTCTTGTTCTTTGCCTGGATCGCAAAAGCGGGAAAGAGTTATGGAGGAGGGTGGCTACCCGCTTAATTCCACATGAGGGCACTCACCGGGATAATAACTACGCTTCAGCATCTCCCACCACAGATGGTAAGCTGCTCTATTGCTGGTTCGGGTCAGCGGGTATGTTCTGCTACGACTTGGAAGGCAAGAAACTTTGGGAGCGCAACTTGGGTGAGGTCAAGATCGGGGCAAGTCTGGGGGAGGGGTGTTCACCCGTTCTGCATAAGGACAAATTGGTTATTCTTAGGGACAATCGCGGACAGTCGACCATCCAGGTTTTGAATGCAAAAAATGGAGAAACCATTTGGATGAAAAACCGAAACACCCGGAACGGTTGGGCAACGCCTGCAGTCGTTGAGCATGAAGGAACAACTCAGGTAATCACCACTGCATCCAGACCGGATGCCGGGAATCGCAATTCTCCCGGCAAGGTCATCAGTTATGATCTTGAGAATGGAAACGTCATCTGGGAATGTTCGGGCCTGACGGACAATGCGATTCCCTGTCCGATCGTTGAGGATGGCATAGCCTATTGCATGACCGGGTACCAAGGTTTCTCTTCACTTGCCGTTCCCATTTCGGGCAAAGGGGATCAATCCGAAAACATCCTCTGGAGAAGAGAATTGGGAACTCCCTACGTCCCGTCCCCCATACTTTATGATGGACTTCTTTACTTTACCCAGTCCAACCAGGCCATTCTTTCCTGTGTCGATGCCAAAACCGGTAAGGTTCTCATGGAACGAACCCGTTTGCCCGCTTTGTCCAACGTCTACGCTTCCCTGGTTGGAGCGGGTAATCATCTCTATGTGGTCGGGCGCTACGGAAAGACGGCGGTGCTCAAAAGAACGGGGAAGTTCGATATGGTGGCAACGAACACCTTGGCCGACCGCTTCGACGCATCGCCCGCAGTGGTTGGCGATCAACTTTTCTTGCGCGGACATAGATTTCTCTACTGTATCGAGAGAGAATGATCAGAAATAAATGATGAACCTGACCAAAGAGAATATCCGTAAATTTCTTGGCTGGTGCACGGTGATTAACCTGGGACTCCTTTTATATTGGATTCTCGCCCTTGTCTTTGCCCGCGACTGGGTGTTTTGGGTTCACACTTCGGCGGTTGAAATATCCAAAGAGAGCTTTGATGAAATCAATTACGCCATGATGGGTTATTACAAACTGGCGGTGATTCTTTTGAACCTGACACCGTATCTGGTTCTCAGGTTCGTCAAGTTTACCCCGCCAAAAAACGGTGGAAAGGAATAAGTCCGCATTCTTTTTCTGTTTCCTTTGGGGGGCGTGGATGCCGACCGTGGCTGAACCTGCCAATCTTATTCTCATGATGGCGGACGACTTGGGTTATAACGATTTGTCTTGTTATGGAAGCGAAAGACAAAAGACCCCCGTTCTCGACAAGCTTGCAAAGGAAGGGTTGCGACTGACCAGTTTTTATGCGGGAGCCACGGTGTGCACGCCCTCGCGCATGGCCTTGCTCACGGGGGCTTATCCTCCGCGCCTGGGCTGGAACGGGGGCGTGGTCGGTTACGGGCTGAAGCCCCAAAACGGATTGGCTACGCAAGCCCGGACCATGGGGGATGTGTTCAAGGAAGCCGGATACAAGACCGCCCTGATCGGGAAATGGCACCTGGGTGATACCCCGGAGTTGCATCCCATGGGCCAAGGGTTCGACCTGACTTACTTCATCGACAAGAGCAACAACCAGACCAAGAAGCTCTGGCGGGGCAGGGAGTTGGAGGCCGATCCCTTCGACAACCGCAGGCTGACGGAACATTTCATCAAGGAGGCGGTTGCCTTCGTCAAGTCGAACAGCAAGAACCCCTTCTTCCTGTACCTGCCTTTCAGCGCGCCTCATTTTCCCGCGCAGGCCCATCCCGACTGGAAGGGAAAATCGGTCAATGCCGACTATGGGGATGTGGTCGAGGAACTGGATGGGCGGATTGGCGATCTGCTCAAGGTACTTGAAGACGAAGAGTTGGAGAAGAATACCATCGTGGTCTTTATCTCGGACAACGGGACCGAACCCGGGCAGAGAAAATGGGGGAGCGGCGAGCCTTTCCGGGGGTTGAAATGGAGCGCATTGGAAGGCGGGACGCGGGTTCCCTGCATCCTTCGTTTTCCCAACGTGATCCCAGCCGGGGAGGTGACGGACAAACTGACCACGGCAATTGATCTTTTGCCCACTCTCGCCGCCGCCTGCGGGATCAAGTTGAAGGAGGGGCCGGGCATCGTGCCCAAGTTGGACGGTTTGAACCTATGGGAGAGTTTGCAAGGCAAGACTAAGACTCATCCCCGAAAGAGCCTTCTTTATTGGCATGGCTGGGCGATGCCTCAAGCCATCCGGGTCGGTGACTTCAAGCTCTACCTCGACAAGGTCAAGGAAATCCCGGGTACGAACAAGGGACCCGCGCTGATTGACCTGTCCAAGGATCCGGCTGAAGAAAAGGACTTGGCTTCCGAGCACCCCGAAAAAGTGAAGTCCATGAAGGCTCTGGCCGAGAAATTGCTTTCGGAAATCGAGGAAAATTCAATTTCTCTTGGTGGGCCGGCCAGCCCCAGGAAGCAAAACAAGAAGGGAGCTGTTTGGCTTAAGTGAAGCGCTTCCCGGAAACCATCGGGAGTCAGAACTTATATGGTGTTCAAGCGCTGAATGGTAAGCAACGCCTCGGAGGTGATGCGGTTCTGCTTACCGAGCATAATGGCTGCGGATTGGTTTAGAATCTTGTTCTTGCTGAGCTTGGTCATTTCCTTGGCAAAGTCGGCGTCCTTGATTCTTCCCGAAGCGGCTTGAAGCTTGTTGGCGTTTGTCGAGATAAGGTTCCAAAAGGTGTTAAGGGAATTTTGCTCGGCACCGTTTTGGGCTCTAGCATCCGCGATCAACGAGGTGAATGCATCAAACTCGGCCACTGTATAATCCCACAAGTTTCCATCTATTTCCAGTAGGTATTGGTTTGATATGAAATTCGAGGCAACTCCACCTGGGATTTCCACAGTCAATGGGCCTGGGCCTGATGGACTCCCCGTGAATGAGACGTTGACAGTGCCGTCAGCATTCACGCTAGCTACACCGGCAAGCGTGCCCTTGTCCGCTCCCCCAATGATAACGGCAGGAGGTGAACTCGGATCGTGATTCCCGCCCAGTCCCGCCAGGGCGTTCGGGGCTTGAGTGACTCCGTCTGCAGCTTGAATTCCCAGAGTATTGAAGTCAGCCGGATTACCGCTGAAGCTTACTTCTAAAGTACCGTTGGCATTGATTGTAGCGGTGCCGTTCAGGGTGTTTTTGTTGACTCCGGTGAGGCTGATGAGCGGGGCTGCCTCACCCGGATCGTACCCTGACCCTACGCCCGAGAGGTTTGCAACTCGTGCGATCCCGTCTGCGATCAGTACCGTGACGTCGTTTGTGTCGCTTGGATTTCCCGTAAAGTTTACCTCTAATGTGCCGTTGGCATTGATCGATGCGGTTCCAGCCAAGGTTCCCGCATTAGCTCCCGAAACCGTTACGCCCGGAGCGGGATCACCTGTCTTGTAGCCCGAACCAATGCCCGTCAGGTTGGCTACTCCCGGTAGACCGTTTGCAACGTTCATCGTGACGTTGTTCGTGTCCGTGGGAGCGCCGGCAAGGGTCACGTTCAGGGTACCGTCACCATTGATAGAGGAGGTTCCCGAGAGCGTTCCTGCGTTTGCTCCTGTAAAGGTCACTGCCGGCGCCGGTTCGGCGGGGTCGTATCCTGATCCTATGGATGTTAGGTCGGCGGGCTTGCGGACTACGCCGTTCGCCACGGCCACGGTCAGGTTCCCTATATCAGAAGGGTTGCCGGAGAAGGCGACGTCGATGGTGCCGTTCGCGTTGATGGATGAGGTTCCCGCAAGGGTTCCCGCGTCCGCTCCGGTTATGGTGACTGCAGGAACTGCCTCTCCCGGGTCGTAGCCTGATCCTATGCCCGCTAGGTTCGCGGGCGCCTTGTCTCGCCCATCGGCTACTGCTAAAGTCAAGTTGCCCGTCCCCGTGGGGGTCCCTGACAGCGCCACGTTTACGTTTCCGTCAGGCCGAATGGTTGCGGTTCCCGCAAGGGTTCCCTTGTCCGCTCCCGTAATGGAGACGGTCGGTGCGGACTCAGCGGGGTCGTAGAGGTTGGTGGGGTTGGCGATGCCAGTAAGGTCGGCGGGATTCCGGATGACGCCGGGATCCACTGTCAGGGTCAGGTTTCCCGTACCCGTCGGGGTGCCTGTGAACGCTATGTCCAGCTTGCCGTCCGCACGTACGGTGGCGGTTCCTGCAGCGGTTCCCTTGTCCGCTCCCGTGATGGTTATGTTGGGGGCTGACTCAGGAGTGGTTCCGTCGTATCCCGATCCTGTTTCGGAGATCCCCTCCAAGTAGAGAACCCCCGGGTCAACCTCCACCGTGAAAGAGCCGTCGGTGGCAGGGGTGCCGGCGGGAGTGACCTTCAAGCTACCGTCGGCATTGATTGCAGTGGTGGCGGTGAGGTTTCCCGGGCCTGCCAAGTCTTCGAGCTCGGATGCGGAAAGGGCACGGTTCCAGATGCCCACGTCGTCGAGCATACCAGCGAAGTGCCTGTTCTGGGAGTTGTTTACGTTTCCTATTGTTACGGGATCTGTGGAGGTCTTGATGTTCCCGTTCACGGAAAAGACATTCGAGTCTTGTTCACCGTTGACGTATGAGCGCAGGTTGGCCCCGTCGTAGGTCATGGCGAGGTGAGTCCACTCATTGGTGGGGAAGGTGAGCGAACCTTCCATGCTTACTGCAACCATGGTGTCGGTGCTTATGTGCATCCTTACCTTGCTTTGGCTTGATCCAGCGTCCACCACTCCAAGGCTGAACACATGGTCTTCCGCTTTGGTCCCTGAAGACTTGCAGACGATTCTGTCTTCTCCCGTGTCTTCCCTGTAAACCCAAGCCGATATCGTCAATTTGTCTTGCCCTCCAATTGCGGCGTTCAAGTCTCCGAGGAGGATCTTGTCGTTGTTGCCGTCGAATACGTAGGCTCCGGTCCCCGTCCTTCGCTCCTCAACTTCCTGTCCGGGTTCTTGTCCTGCGGCCACGGTGCCATTGTTCGCGTTGCCCGAGGAATCCGTTATGGTTCCGCCGCCGCCAGGCGCCGCGGTATTGCCGTCGATCAAGGAGACCAGGTTTGCCTGCAGGGAAGCCGGCTTGGATACGATCCCGTCCCCCAATACCCTGGCTGAGGGAGCCGTTTCGGCCACCAGGTAATTGCTTCCCACCGGGTCTGCCGGAGGTGGAGTGCCCGCTATGTTTTTTATCGTAGCCGTCAAGTTGCCCACACCCGCTGCCTTTCCCGTAAAATTTAGTTTCAGCGTGCCGTCCGGGTTTACGGTTGCAGTTGCAGCCAAGCTTCCCTTGTCCGCGCCGTCAATGATGACTGCCGGGGCAGGCTCGGCGGGATCGTAGCCGGACCCAAT
>Ga0160422_10000185_pt1 | contig 36105 bp, 40 predicted proteins | sample Fk160mmetaG_FD_108192 | JGI IMG/M metagenome (GOLD analysis project Ga0160422, IMG submission 108192) | Marine microbial communities from the Central Pacific Ocean - Fk160115 60m metaG | ecosystem: Environmental > Aquatic > Marine > Oceanic > Photic zone | place: The Central Pacific Ocean... | reverse complement strand
TTTTGTTTTTTTTTTTCCGGTATTTTTTCTAGATTTTTTACCCCCAATATTCCAAAAATCAGGATTATATTCTATTTTTTTTTCTTGTTGTTCATTCATTTAGTTATATCAATTTTATATTTTTTAAATATATGTAAAACGCAAAAAATTGAAAATAAGAATTAAAGATAAAATATTACAATAATTATGTCAGATTTAAACCAAAATGATGCATGGACGTTAATTGAGTCATATTTTAGAAATCATCATCTTGAACGATTAGTTAGACATCAAATTGATTCATATAATTATTTTGTACAAAATCAAATACAGTCTACTATTGATATGTTTAATCCTATTAAAAATATACATTCAGAACACGATTTTAATAGTGAATTGAATAAATATAATTTAGATATGGAGATAGAAATGCGTAATATGAAATTACATCGACCTCAAATTTATGAAAATAATGGTGCTACTAAACCGATGATGCCGCAAGAAGCAAGATTACGTAGTTTTACATATAGTGTACCAATTACAGTTGATTTATATGTAAAATCAATGGTAATAAAAAATGGTAAAGAACTTTTATTTGAAGATTGTATAAATAATGTTCATATTGGTAAAATGCCTATTATGTTAAATTCGTGTATATGTAATTTGAAATTAAATAAAAATATTCAAAAAGGTGAATCTGAAGAATGCAAATTTGATGCGGGGGGATATTTTATTATTAATGGATCTGAAAAAACTGTTTTAGGTCAAGAAAGGGTTGCAGAAAATATGATATTCTGTTTTCCGTGTAAAAATATGACAAAATGGGCATGGACTGCAGAAATAAAAAGTATACCAGATTTTAAACAAATTTCTCCGAAACAAATTAGTATTATGGTTTCAACAAAAAATAATGGATATGGATATGGTATATATATTCAATTAGCAAGATTAAAACATCCTATTCCTATTTTTATATTATTTAGAGCATTGAATATTATTTCTGATAAAAAAATTACATCTACCATTTTACTTGATATCAATAATTCACAAAATGAAACACTTGCTCAATATCTACAAGCATCTGTGGTAGACGCAAATAGTATTTTGACACATGATGATGCTATGAATTATATTACTAATTATACTATTTATACTCCAATAAATATGACACCAGAGCAAGGGAAAAAAAAGAAAAAGGATTTTGCAAAAGAGGTTTTAGATTCAGATCTATTTCCACATTGTATAACAAAACAAGAGAAGATTTACTTTTTGGGATATATGATCAATAGACTATTACAAACAGTTCTTGGTTGGAGAGATTGTGATGATAGAGATAGTTTTCAAAATAAAAGAATAGATACTGTTGGTGTATTAATTAACAATTTGTTTCGTAATTATCTTAATAAGATGGTAAAAGATATTCAAAAATCAACAATCAGAGAAATTAATACAGGATCATGGAGATCAACTGGAGATTATGCAAATATTATCAATAATACAAATGTCTATAAAATTGTTAAATCTGCAACAATAGAAAATGGGATTAAACGTGCATTAGCTACAGGTGATTTTGGTATTAAACAAATTAATCAAAATAAAGTTGGTGTTGCTCAAGTTCTAAACAGAATGACTTATGTTTCGACACTCAGTCATCTTCGTCGAATTAATACACCAATAGATAAAAGTGGTAAATTAGTTCCTCCAAGAAAATTACATAATACAACATGGGGTTATTTATGTCCAGCAGAAACACCAGAAGGGCCATCTGTTGGAATTGTAAAAAATTTAAGTTATATGTCTTTAATTACTATACAATCATATTCATCTCCTTTACGAGATCATATTATAAATGAAATTGTTGATATAAATTCTTTAAATATCGAAGATGATAATAGTTATATATTTAATAATGCAAAAGTATTCATTAATGGATGTTTGGTTGGTTTTGCAAAAGATGCTTATGAATTATATAAACAATTGAAATATAAAAAACGAAAAGGAATTATTAATTTTTATACGTCTATTGTATTTGATTATAAAAGTAAAGAAATACAAATATGTAATGATGCTGGAAGATTAGTTAGACCTGTATTAATTGTAAACAATAACAAATTAAATTTAACTAAATCAATTATTAATGAACTTAAATCAAAAAAAATAAATTGGCTAGGTTTAATGTCATCAATTAATAATATACATCCTATCATCGAATATATTGATCCAAAAGAACAAAACAATACTCTGATTAGTATGTATTGGAATGATTTATCTAAAACCATTAAAAGATATGAATTTTGTGAAATTCATCCAAGTACTATTTTTGGTGTTTTAGCATCATGTATTCCATTTCCAGAAAATAATCAGTCACCTAGAAACACATATCAATGTGCAATGGGTAAACAAGCTATGGGTGTATATGTTACTAATTATCATCATAGAATGGATAAGTCAGCATTTGTATTATCATATCCTATGCGCCCTTTTGTTGATACAAAAGTAATGAATATTTTAAAACTGAATGAAATTCCTTCTGGGTGTAATGTAATTGTTGCAATTATGACACATACAGGATATAATCAAGAAGATAGTATTTTATTTAATAAAGGATCTATTGAACGTGGATTATTTCAAGCGACTGTTTATCATACAGAAAAAGATGAAGATAAGCGAATTACTGGTGATGATGAAATTAGAGGTGTACCTGATAAAACAAAAACTAAAGGTGTTAAATTTGGTAATTATGATAAAATTAATGAATTTGGTGTTATTAATGAAAATTCTATTGTACAAAATCAAGATATTATCATTTCCAAATATGTACCTATTAAAGAAAATAAAAATGATAACACAAAGAAAATTAAATTTGAAGACCAAAGTAGATGTTATAAAACAAATGAAGATTCTTATGTTGATAAAAATTATTTACAAAAAAATGGAGACGGTTATAATTCTTGTAAAATAAAATTACGGGCTATGAGACAACCCGTAATAGGAGATAAATTTAGTTCAAGACATGGACAAAAAGGCACCATTGGTAATATTATTTCAGAAGAAGATATGCCATTTACACATAATGGTATTAAACCTGATATTATAATTAATCCTCATGCTATTCCTTCTAGAATGACAATTGCACAACTGAAAGAAACTTTATTAGGAAAAATTCTTATTGAAGTTGGTGCATATGGTGATGGTACTAGTTTTGGTACAACAACCGTACAAGATTTATGCAAAAAATTGAGTTCACTAGGTTATGAATCTAAAGGTAATGAAATACTTTATAATGGAATGACAGGTGAACAAATTGACACAGAAATTTTTATAGGACCATGTTTTTATCAAAGATTAAAACACATGGTTCTTGATAAACAACACAGTAGATCTATTGGAACTATGGTAGGACTTACACGTCAACCAGCTGAAGGTAGAAGTCGTGATGGTGGTTTAAGATGTGGTGAAATGGAACGGGATGGTTTAATTTGTCATGGTATGTCTCAAACAACAAAAGATAGATTATATAATTGTTCTGATAAATATTCTATGTATGTATGTAAAAACTGTGGTATGATTGCTAGTGTTAATCCTAATAAAGATATATATATGTGCTTACTTTGTGATAATCGCACAAATTTTTCAAAAACAAATGTCCCATATGCATATAAACTTTTATCTCAAGAACTTATCACTATGAATATTGCTACAAGACTTATTACAAATTAATTTATTCATACTCTTGCCGATGATAATAATGTTGGATTAGTTTTCCATTTTTCTACATATCGTGTACTTGTTGGTATTATATATCTAATATTTTTTTGTGGATTACTATGAAGGATATCTAATCTACTATTTTGTAAATTTTTGTATCTGGTATTTAATTTGTTTTCTTCTGTTTTTGTATTTTGATTTTTTATAGATGTTGTTTCATATTTAAGTGGAGTTGATTTTACTATGTGATCAATATAATTATTTTCATCTAAACTATCTCTATTTAATTTACGTGTTTGTCCTCTTAAGTCTGTTTCTATATCTGTCATATTTGTTCTAATATTAGCACCCCATTGCTGAAGTCTAATATTAGGATTTTTCATATATGCTAAACTTGTACCATTACCCGGTTTACCAAAAGTATAATTATTTCTATGTGACATAACTTCTAAATCATATTCTATTTTTTTTACCTTATCTTTTGTTCTTGTAAACATTTATATATTATGATAAAAAAAAATAATGCTACAAACAACTAGTTAATTTTATTCTTATATCAATAATGGTCTCTGTTTTTGATCTGTCTTTATTTGATTGGGTAATAATAATGATACATTATCATGCATTTTAATGGAAGAAAATTCTTTTAATCGTGGATTTAATTTAGATTGACTAATTTCTAAATTTGTTGCTGATATTCCTTTTAAATATGATTCTATTTCTATTGGATTATATGACAAACTTTCTTGAGCAATTGCACGGGTTGATGATGTATTATTCGGTAATTTATATACGTCTAAAAAATTACATGGCTTGCCATATTGAGAATGCTCATAAGTTCTATATAAAAAATTTTGTCTATTACTTTCTTGTTCTTGAAGATAATCCCCTTTTGTATTTTTATTTCTTGTAGAAGCCATTTATATTATATTATGTTAATAAAATATAATATATAAAAATAATAAACCTATATTCATGTAATAAACAAATAATCTATAATTCTATTTCCCTATCTCTTTTTTGAAACTTGATTCACCCTAAAATATTTAAGAATATTTTGATAATTCTCTTGTAGGTAATCCTCCTCTTATCCAGTTATTAGATGATTTTGATTCAACAAAATTACTGGGTTTTGCTAAAGTTTTTTTAACATTAGGGAGTAGTGGATAATCTTTCATATTATCTCCAATTTTTCCATTAACCGTTGAAAAAAAATTCTTATCACGATAATATTCACCTTTTTTTAAAACACTTTCTAATATAGGATCTCCAGTACCACGACCTTTATATGTAGCTTCTTTAGAGCCAAATACTGGTTCATTTATTGTTGCTTTATTCCGATTAATTGTATTTTGATCACGATTCAATAATATTTTCGAATTATCATCTATTACTTGTTCTATCCCTACAACTCCAAATGTATGAATATCGGGTTCGCTTAATGCTATATTCGCGTTTGTATTTATTTGTTTAACTGAATTTATTGTGTAATTAAGTGCTTTATTGTTTATTATTTCATTTTGAGTAATGTTAATTTTGTCATAATGAAGCCTACCAGTTTGATTTAATAACATTTATATATATATTTATTTATATTTTATATTTTCTACAAGTTAATTACTTCTATCTAAATTCCCATAACAAAAATCTGTAAATCCTGCTTGATCATTTGGTATTTCCGTATTTGCAGTTGAATAAAACGCTCTTAATGAGGTTTCAAATTCTTTTTTGTCACTTTCATCATTAAATATTTTTTCTATATCTTTATTTGATTCATTTGTATCTGTTATTTGTTCTATTATATTTTTTTTTATTTCTTCTTTTACTTCAACATTATATGCAGGTGGAGCCACTTTCTTATTTACATCACTATCTATCATTACATTTGAATATGGATTATTTTTACTCGGTATATCTAAATTTTCTTTAATTTGTGAAAATGATTGTTGTGTATCAAAACCATCTACAACCTTTTTCTCATTATTTACATAATATAAATATATAACACTTACCATAAAAATTATTGTTATTACTATTAACTGATAAGATTTCGTTGCTATAAATCCTATAATTGTTAATATTAACATCAATCTAGTTATTGCATTATATTTTTCGATATTTGTCATTTCATCACTAGGCCAAATATCTATTGTTCTAACAAGTTCGTTCGGATTTTCTAACCAAAATTGTGCACCCATATATTATTATATTCTCATAATAAATATTTACATTTTAAACTATCTATCTATTTCTTCTTCTTTTTTTTCTTCTTTTTAGTCACATTAGGTTTTTTTACATCTTCTACCATAAAACTCTTTAATATTTCTTCATCAGTATATACAACTTCCTTTTTTTCTTCTTTATCTTCAGTTTTTTTATCATTAATAGACATCTCTCTCTGTTGTTTTTCTTGTAATCTTTCCAACATCTTTTTACGTTGTTTTGATGCCTTCATATTTTTTTCTAACATAGATTCCATACTATTCATTGATGGAACCTTCCCTCCCTTACGTCCCATATGACTTTTAGCCATCTTATTAAACATATCTTCAAATCCAGGCATGTCTTTCATATTTTTAAACAATTCTGATGCTTCTGACATTAATTCATCTTTATTTATTTCTCCCTTCTTTATTTTATTCTCTATTTTATCTCCTATTTTTTTCATTAATAGCATTAATTTTGAAGGATCCTTTATTAATGTCTGAAATATTTCTTGTGTATTTCCATTACTAGCATCTATTCCTAAATCATTTAAAGTATCTCCTGCTATTTCTTTTGCTAAACACCCTATTTTACCTTCTAATAATTTTGATAAATGTTCATGTATTTTTTCTGGATCAAATGTATCCTTAATATAATTTTCGTTAAATGATATATCCTCCATTTCTTTATCTAAATCTATACCTGATATATCTTGATCAAATCTATTCGTTAACTCCTCGAATGTTTCTGCTAATTTTTCTTTAAATTCATTATCATCTAATAGATCAAATAATTGTGTCGCATCTCCAAAATCATTTGTGTCTTCCATATTTTCTGTTATACACATTAATATTAATTGCAAATATTGCCATATTTTTGTTTTCGTATCTTCACTCGTTTCTATTTCCCATATGGATTTAAAAGATATCTCTGGAATAAAATATTCCTCTGTTTCAAATATCTTTTCGTTTTTGTACAAAATATCAAAAAAATGTTTAGGAAATTTCTTTTTACAATAATCATATAACTCATTCAAAGCTTTTTCTTTTATATCATCCGATGTACTTTTAAAATCATTGTATATCTTTTTGTTAAATATTTCATATTCAGGAAACACTAAATTAATATCATCAATAAAATCTGTAAAAATTTTATTAAATTTTTTTAAATCCATTAATATGAAATATTTTAATTATATTTTTATATAGTTTTAAATTAAATCTATAAAGAGGTACGCCATTAACATACTTATTGTTGAAAATATAATTGTGTTAATTTACTTATATTTTGTAAATATTTCATTATTATATTCTTTTGATCTGCATTTAATTTTTTAGCTATATGTTTTAAATTATCTATTAATTTTAAAATAGATTCACTATCTTCGTCATTTACATTTCCTCTTTCTTTTATATCATCTGTATAATCTTTATTTAAAGCAAATTCAAAATCATTATTAAATATTTGTTCAGAATATTTAATAGTAACAGAATTATGCCAATAAGTTAATAGTAATTTTGGATTTGCTTTTGATAATAAATCTACATATTTTTTTGCTGATATAATATCTTCATTATCTGGTACTATTATCATAATATCACCCATAAAACCCGACAATTGATTTATAAAATTGGTTATACAAACTTTTTTAATTTCCAATTTTGATGTCATTATTAACTATCTAAATTTAATTTTTTAAGTATTATTTATTGTGACAATTCTAATTCTCTTTGTTTTATTAAATCATCATAAGATTTTGTATCATTCCCTATTGTATTTGGTACATAATCTTCCGATGGTGTTGATATTTTATGAATTTCGTCTAATCCACTATAATTATGCATTTGTTTCAATCCTCCATCACCACACGCTAACAATTCATCCGATTGTGAATCAAAAAAACTAAAATTATCTGAAATTATTTCACTTTTATTTCCCATTAATTCATATGATTTAGGCTCTTCTTTTATAATTTCTGTTTTTTCTTCAAAAAAATCTAATATATCTTTTCCTATTATTAAATTATTTTTATTCGTTTTATCATCTATTATTAATAATGAGGGAACTTGGGTTACATGTATCGGTAATAATACCCTCGATCCATCAGATAATATTAAATATGTTTTTTCATTAACAATTTCACGATTGTCAACAGAAAAAAACATTGTATTTTCATATTTATTTTTTGAAAGTATATTCAATAGTTTTCTGCAATGGGTACAATTTGTACTATAATATAAAATATTAGGCATATAATTAGACAACAGGATTATTTTTATACTAAAAATTGAATTAAATATATTTATTATCTTATAGTAATAAAATATGAATTCTATTATATCCAATAAAAAAATAGAAGGAGATTCTCTCTCATTTACTATTAGTGACATAAATGTTTCATTCATTAATGCTATCAGAAGAACTGTTATTTCTGATATTCCTATAGCTGTATTTAAAACATTTCCTTACAATGAAAGCGATTGCATCATTAATAAAAATACAACACGATTTAATAATGAAATCTTAAAACAACGTTTAAGTTGTATCCCTATACATATTGATATAGATGATACGCCTATTAAAAATCTTACTTTACAAGTTAAGTACACTAATACAACAACTGATATACAATATTTAACTACTAAACAATTTAATATTTTCGATGAATCTACACAAAAATTATTACCAGAATCATTAACATCTACTATTTTCCCACCTAATACAATTTCTAAACAATATATTGATTTTGTTCGTTTACTTCCTGGATACATTAATCATAATGATCCTACATCTATTACAGGTGAAGAAATTGATCTACAATGTAAAATTTCTATTGGAACCGCTAAACAAAATGCTATGTATAATTCTGTATCTATGGCTACCTTCGTAAATACTAAAGTTAATAAAGAAGAACTTGATATGCATTTTCAAACATATATTAAAAATATTACTAAAAATGAAAATTTAAGTGAAGCTGAACAAGATAGCGCAGAACAAGATTGGTATGCTCTTAATTCTAAACGTTATTTTATTAATAATTCTTTCGATTGCACATTCACTTCCGCATGTGTATATGACTCCAATACATTAATTATTAAAGCATGTAATATTTTAATTGATAAATTTAAAGTACTTATAGACCCTACTTCACATAATCCATATAATATTTCTATAAAAATTAATAAAAATAATGTCTTTTCCGATAATTGCTTTGATCTTATTCTCTACAATGAATCTTATACTATTGGAAAAATTATTGAGTTCTTACTATTTTCCGAATGTATTGATGTTAATGCACCTATAGCATCTTTTGTTAGCTTTCTTAAAGAACATCCTCACAATTCATCTTCATTAATTAGAATTGTATTCATTAATGAGATTACCGAAGAACAATTAATAGAAATACTTAATGAAAAATTTCAACACATTATTAATATCCTCGAACATATAAAAAATCAAATTTAATTATAGAAAACTTCCCAGTTATTCGTCTACTAAAACAGCTATATTATTATCACTATGATGTGCTATTGGAATTTGATTATATTCTATTATTTTATTTCTTAAATTTATTATTTTTATCAATAACATACTTTCAAATGGTATTAGAAAACATTCAAATAATAATATTATTAGACTATCTGCGTGAAACCACACTACTAATAATATGGGTCTGATAAAAAACATATTTATTAATAATTCTCCAATATAAACATTAATTACGCATATATTTTCTTTAAATACACCGTAATATTGACATATTACCATTGATCCAGAACGAAGTAAATATATTCCAAAATTTTTAAATATATATGGCAAATTCAATATACATACAAATATTGTTAATTTATTTATAGAAAGTATTAATTCTTTTTCTATAAATTGTCTATTTGAAGAATATGGAATTGCTTGTTGCATTTCATTATTTACGTTTATTTCTACTGCTTCACATACCGGTATATCCCTTATATCATTATTATCATCATTTTCTTCTCGATATACTAACATAGATGAATACTTATATATTATCTAAAGTACTTTTATTTATATTAAACATTACTTCTAGGTATTTTTAATATAATATTGGATTTTTACATTTAGGTTTAAATTTTAAACAACCATTTATTGGTGTATCATTTGTTGGAAATGTTTCAACACCGTAAATATCTTGTAATAATAACCATTCAAATAATCCTCCAAAATATATATAACAATTCTTAAATCCTAATTTTTTTAATTGATTATATTTTTTTATTATTGTCTCATCATACATATTTTCACCATATAATATTATTATGACATCATATGTACCAGATTTTATCATATTGTTTATATAATTCTCTTCGTTTTCTATTGCTATCGTTTTTTCTATTGCATATCTTTCGTTTTCCTTATCTAATGTACACATCAATATAGTTTTGGTTTTATTTGATAATATGGTTTGAATACTTTCATATGAAACCTTTGCAAATGATTGCAAATTTCCCATTTAATACATTATTATTAATAATTAATAATAATATATCTATATTATTTTTAACATAGATTCCCCTATAATTATAATTTCATACTGCTATTTCATTATTATAAATTTTCTATCATGGTTTTCTTACCATGACAATCTCTACATAATGCTTCTAAATTATCTATCTCATTTGTACCTCCATACTCTAATCTCTGTTTATGATCAACCTCATACCATGCCGGTAATTGACATCCACAACTAGCACACATCCAATTTTGTTGTGCTGCTACAAATTTTTTTCTCGATTCACTTACACTACGTTTTGTTGGTTTTACTACTGGATTATTGCTATTTTCATATATATTCATGGGCGCTGGTGTAGGCATGGTTTTGCTCAATAATGGAGTAATTATATCTTTTGATTGTTTATCTATTGGAATGCTTTGCAATAAATTTGCACCAGATGTTACTAAATTTAAACCTTCTTTCGGATATTTATTTACATAATATAAAACTGATAAACCTATAAATGCATATCCTCCCATTATATAATATTTTTTCCAACTTTTTATTAATTCTATATATTTTCCATCATTATATGTATTCATTACTAAAAAAAATGTAACAACTATTATTAATAAACGTAAGTTCATATAACATATGTTGTGATAATTTGATGTATTTTATCTAATAATTTTATTTTTTCTATATTATATGGTCTTATTGATGATTTTGAATCATCATAACTTTTCCATTCCATTTTTCCTACTTCTGTTTTATCATAATTACAATCACTTACATATTCTCCTACATAATGTGCTATATAGTATTTATGTTTATATGATTTATAATTAGATCCTGTAAAGGTTTCTTCAAATGGAGCTAAATTTTGTATTAAATCTATATTATTCCTCTTATATCCAGTTTCTTCTTCCCATTCTCTTAAAGCACATTCTATATCTAATTCTAAATGATTTCTTCTACCTTTCGGAAACCCCCACTCCGGTTCACTCCAATATGTATTTGCTTTTTTTATCATATCTTCTAATGTTATCAGATTATAAGTATTTGTATCTTTATCTAACATTTTTATTCCTTCTTTTAAATTACGTAATTTTTCTGATGATGTTTTTTCTTCTATACGTTGAAAACCTCCGCTTTTTGAATTTGTTCCCCATAAATTATTCCATAATTTCTTAAAATCTTCATTACATAATTTATTTTTTTCTTCTGTTGTCATTTCTTTAATCATATTTAAAATATGTTGTAAATTATTTATTGGATATTTCCCTCTAATAAAATCTACATATCCTAATGTATCTTTACGTCTTATTAGTAAATATTCTATTTTATTATCATTTACTACTCTATATGTTATTATTCCATAACTTGTTATTGGTAATTTACATTGATGATATTGATGTCCTATACGACCACAATTATTACAATAAATCATATTATCCATCGTTAAAATCTTTACCATTATAATTTTAAATACTCTTTTATCAATATCAAATGAATTTTATTATCTATATAAAAAATTGAATATATTTATAACTATAATATATTCAGTTTAATAAAATGGCTCTTGCTTTGGAAGCAGAACTTTATGCACCTAATCGCGACGATCAAGGAAAATATATTGATTTTGTACCTTCACTTTGTTTACTAAAAAACGGCATAAAATGTGTTTGTGGTAGTAGAAAAGACCAGACATTTTATGCTGCTGGACCATTCAAAAAACATCTTCAATGCCAAAAACATAAGGCATGGCTAAAAATGAAAAATCTTGAACCACAAAATGATATTAAAATTATTCACGAACACGAAAAAACCATCAAAAATCAACAAATCCTTATTCATGAATTGGACCAAGAAATCGTGTTGTTAAAAAAAAAAATATCCGACCTAGAATCCCCAAAACAAGTCCCTGTTTTCGATTTACTTGGTATTGATGATTAAACTTAATATAAAAAGTTAGGGTAAACACCGGTCCTTCATAGTTAAAAGTTATCATCTAATTGAGGTAAATTGTACATATCATGCAATTTCTTTATACTATTTGATAGTTTTATATCTTTACTGAAAAAACTATTTGTCACTATTACATATGAAAATATAATTAACGAAAAAATTATAAAAATGGCATACCAATGACCATAAGTTGTAGCTAAAAGCCCGTCTGGATTACTTTTTACACCAGGATTTCCCATAGATACAAAGTTCATACCAAAATATCCTGTAATAAAAGAAGCCGGTACAAATGCAAATAGAATAATTTCTAAATAATCTCTACTCAATCTTGCATTCATATTCAAATTTGCTATATAACCATTTTGAATATTTGCATAATACAAATTTTTTAATCTTTGTAATGTAATTACATTTTCTTTCGCTTTTTCTTTTTCATATTCACTTGCTTCATCACTTAAATATATAGTTCTGTAAACTACGTTTAAATTTGAAATTTGTCCTAATCTAGTATTTATTTTTGAAGGTGTTAATTTTGAATCAGGATTATTCTTTCTAAATTCTTTACGATATTCTTTGTATTTGTCTTTAAGTTCTTCATCCTTTTTACCGTCGTATAAATAATTAAGTATATCTTCTTTTTCATTTTTTACTAAATCACATATAAGACATTCCTCATTCATTTTATTTATTAATATTTTTAATTCATTATCAGCCCAATTAATTATTTTCTCATTATAAGGCATTTAATATATATATATATATATTGTTTTTTTCATGAAAAATATTTTTCATAAAAAATTGAATTTATATAAACATTAAATATTAGTATTAATAATAATGAAATGTAAATTAATAGATTTTAAAGTTACAGATGAAGACATAGATAATTCGTGTGATAGTTTTGATGATTATGATAGCGAATGTGAAAATTTCAAAAAATCGCAAGTTTTCACAATTCAATTATTTGGAATAGATAAAAATCGAAACACATATTCTATATTAGTTAATGATTATAATCCATATATTTATGTTAAAATATCAAATAAATGGATAAGTAAAGATATTAGATTATTCATTGATTATTTAAATAAACAATTATCTTATAAACATTCATCTATTCTTAAATTTGAAACCGTTAAACATAAAAAATTATATGGTTTTGATGGTGGTAAAGAATATAAATTTATTCAATTATTTACACAAAGTAATCGGGAATTAAATGCGCTTAAAAATCTTTGGTATACGTCTGGAGATAATCGTACTTTAAAATCTGGAGGTATTAAATATAAAGGTACAAGTATACTTTTATATGAAGCACATATTCCACCTTTACTTCGTTTCTTTCATGAAAGATCCATCAATCCTTCTGGATGGATTTCTATTGATAAATTTACAAATAATACTATTTATAATAAACGCACTAATTGTAATATAGATATTTCTACATCTGTAAATGATATATATTCAATTGATAGCGATGATGCTGTCCCTTATAAAATATGTAGTTTCGATATTGAAGCCAGTAGTAGTCATGGAGATTTCCCTTTGCCTATAAAAAATTATAATAAACTTGCTAATGAAATAATAGAATATTCAAATAAATATATTCTAGATAAAGTAACACTAAATAACATTTTATTATACATTTTCAATCTTAATGATAAAATTTTTCAAGATATAAGTATTGTTTATCCTAAATCTGAAGTATCTTATAAAAATATATCTATAATTATTGAGAAAATTTTGAATATTACTAATCTTCAAGATGTTAAAATTACAAATAATATTGAAACTATGTTTCATATACCAGATAGTGATGAAGAATATCCTGATACTAATTATAAATCACGCATTGATTATGATAATGATATTATTTCATTTATTAATAATAAAAAAATTCTAAAAGATGAAAAAGTTAATTTAATTAATCAAATATTCACTAATTATTTACCACCATTAAAGGGTGATATTGTTACTTTTATTGGTTCAACATTCATGGATATGGGAACAAAAAAAATCTATAAAAACAATTGTATTGTACTTAATAATTGTGATACATTAGATGAAATTGAAAATTCCGAAATTATTTGTTGCTCAAATGAACGCGATCTTTTACTTGAATGGACAAAATTAATAAAAAAAGAAGATCCTGACATCATTATTGGATATAACATTTTCGGTTTTGATTATGAATTTATGTTTCAACGAGCATGTGAGAATAACTGTGTTCCTAAATTTCTACAATTATCGAGAAACGTTAATGAAATGTGTGGCACTAAAGATAAAGATGGATATAAAATACAAGAAAGTGTTTCTATACTTGCAAGTGGGCAACATAATCTTAAATTTATTAATATTCCTGGTCGTATTCAAATAGATCTTTATAATTCTTTCAGACGAGATTATAATTTAGACTCTTATAAACTTGATAATGTAGCCGGTTATTTCATAGGAGATAGTATTACTGAATTTAATAATGATTGTAAATCTAATACACAAAAAATTTACAGTAAAAATTTATATGGACTTTGTGTGAATTCATTCGTACATTTTCAAGAAATTGGTCATACAAATGAATATGTTAACAACGGTCAAAAATATAAAGTTATTTCAATTAATTCAAATGATAATTATTTCATTATTGAAAATAAGGTTTCTTTTGATATATCTAAAAAATTACGATGGTGTTTGGCAAAAGATGATGTAACACCTAAAGACATTTTCGAACTAACAAAAGGAACTGATTCCGATAGAGCTATTATTGCAAAATATTGTATTCAGGATTGTAATCTTGTTCATTCTTTACTAAATAAAATTGATATTCTTACTGGACTTATCGAAATGGCCAATCTTTGTAGTGTTCCTATCAGTTTCCTTGTTTTGCGAGGTCAAGGTATTAAACTTACTAGTTTTATTGCTAAAAAATGTAGGGAAAAAGGAACTCTTATGCCTACATTAAAGAGCTCTATGAGCAACGATGAGGGATATGAAGGTGCTATAGTACTAGAGCCAAAGTGCAATCTATATCTCGATAATCCTGTTGCTTGTGTTGATTACGGTTCCTTATATCCATCTTCTATGATTAGCGAAAATCTTTGTCATTCTAGCAAAGTTTGGACTAAAGAATATGATCTTGATGGAGAATTGATTGAAAAAACAGGAATAGAATGCGAAAATGGTGAATTTTTATATGATAATTTACCTGATTATAGTTATGTAGATGTTACATATGATACATATAAATATGAACGTAAGTCACCCAAAGCTGCCGCACAAAAAATTAAAATAGGCACAAAAACATGTAGATTTGCTAAATCAAACAGTAGTATGGCTATTATGCCTGCTGTTTTACAAGAACTATTACAATCTAGAAAAGCTACTAAAAAACAAATGGCTAAAGAAACCGATCCTTTTATGAAAAATGTTTTAGATAAACGACAATTATCTATTAAACTTACTGCAAACTCCTTATATGGTCAATGTGGAGCTAAAACTAGTGCTTTTTATGAAAAAGATGTTGCTGCATGTACCACAGCAACCGGAAGAAAATTACTTATTTATGCTAAAAATTTAATAGAAGGTGTATATGGCGACAGTGTTTGCGAAACAAAAAATTACGGTAAAGTGCGTACAAATGCTGAATATATTTATGGTGATACAGATTCTGTATTCTTTACTTTTAATCTCAAAAAATTTGATACTAAAGAACCTATTTCTGGTAAAGACGCATTAGAAATCACTATTGAACTTGCACAAGAAGCTGGTGAATTAGCTACTAAATTTCTAAAAGCACCACATGATCTTGAATATGAAAAAACTTTCATGCCATTTTGTTTACTATCCAAAAAACGATATGTAGGAATGTTATATGAAACCGATGTTAATAAATGTAAATCTAAAAGTATGGGAATCGTACTTAAACGTCGCGATAACGCACCAATTGTAAAAGATATTTATGGTGGTATTATTGATATTCTTATGAAAGATAAAAATATTCAAAAATCTTTAGATTTTCTAGATCAATCTTTAATCAATATTCTTAACGGAAACTTTCCTTTTGAAAAATTTCTTATTACCAAATCTCTCCGCAGCGGTTATAAAAATCCTAATCAAATCGCACATAAGGTTTTAGCTGATAGAATAGGACAACGTGATCCTGGTAATAAACCCTCTCCAGGTGATAGAATTCCATTCGCTTTTATTATACCAAAAACTAAATCTAAACTTCAAGGTGATAAAATAGAAACCCCCACTTTTATACAAGAAAATAATTTGAAACTTGATTTTAATCATTATATTACAAATCAAATTATGAAACCAGTCATTCAAATTTTTAGTTTAGTATTATTCGATCTACCTCGTTTGGAAAAAAAAAGAAATATGAAATTACGAATACAATCAGAAATACAAACCGCACAAAAAACTTTACCGTATGATGCATTTAAACGAAAAGAAGAACAAATTAAGAATAAAATAGTTGAAAAACTTCTTTTTGAAAAATATATAAATATGAGTAAAAGTGAAACAAAAGATATTTCGTCGTTCTTTTAATAAATTATAAATTCTGAATAATCAATATATGAACAAATTACCAGATGAATTATATAAAGAAATATTTTCATTTATTTCTCCAAATGTATCTAAATATCAATTTAGCGTAATATGGTGTAATAAATGTGGAGAAATATTAAAAAATGGTTCTTGGTATATTTCTATGGGACAATGTCAAGCCAATACATATATTAGTTATACGTGTCCATTATGTAATAATCATAATGTATATTTCGATGCATGCGATTGGATGACATTATTAGATTATATTAATGAAAACGATTCATCATAATTTTTATACTATTTTTTTGTTGTTTTATTATATAACTATGCGTACCTGTGTGAAATCAATACATGCAAATCCTATTATAAAAAAACATATAACACCCGCATCATCTACATATACTCTTCATACTAAAAAAGTATATATTGCGTCTAATTTACAATGTCCTATTGCTAAAAAATACAAAGATATGTCTGTTAAAATAGATAGTTATGATAGAAGACTTAATCGTTTAAAAGCTATACATATTTTTCCTAATAAATGTTCATAAATATTTAATGGGGAACCTTGGTCCCCCCTAACTTCTTTCTTTTTAGATGGGTTTGTACTTCCCTTTTATATTTATATTATTCTTATTTTTTTGTTACTTTAATATATAAGATGTATACTTGTAAAAATTCTGTCTATGCTAATTCTATTAATAAAAAAACTACCACCCCCTCATCATCTATGTATTTATCACATCGCAAAAAAATATATATCCCACATAATTTATTATGCCAAACGCCCAAAAAACAAGGCGTTGCACTAAAACATAATAGTTATGACAGAAGACTTACACGTATTAAGGCCTTACACCTTTTTCCTAATCATTGTGCGCTATCTACAGCATCTACAGCATCTACAGCATCTACATATTCTTATCAGGTAACATACAATTCGCCGTATCATTATATTATTAATGAAAGTGAGGACCCCGAATTAACTATTTCGTTAGGCGATACATTAATACTAATTAATGATGGAGAATCCCATCCATTATATATTAAAACTGCATTAAGTAATGGAACTACAAATCAAATAACAGACGGAACAGTATCAGGACAGGGTTCTACTGATGGACCAATAGTTTTTATTCCTACAAGTATAGGAACATATTATTACCAATGTGAAATACACCCTAATATGAACGGAATCATTAATGTTATTGCTTAATTTTGAAAATTGAAAAATAATTTATCATATTGTATACATTATATAGAGTATATACAATATCAAACAACTATGTTTAAAAATCATACAAAACCTTCTGACTATTTCAACAATCTTAATCTACATTCATTGTCTAATATTATAAATGAATTTATTGACGATGATATCTATGATGATTGGAATTATTTATCGCAAATTAGTGATAATATTTATGAACACATTGATACATTAATTAAATCTGATGATTATTCATACCTTACTACATCAAATCGTCTTTGTAGTGATGAACTTTATTTGATAAAAGCAATTTTGGTTTTTATTCTACATGCTAAAGTTAGTGGACACAAAACTAGTCAACTTATTAGTCAAACTATTGATGATCATGAGGATGAACCAACTTCAAATCTAGGTAATCAATTAAGAAAATTCTATGTTATGGTAATGAATTCAGAACTATTTAATGTAGAACAAAAATTTCAAATTATTTATATGGAACTTGTAGTACCACAACTTGTACATTTCAATTGTACAAATCAAGATACTGGATTTGATATTAAATATTCATATTCAAGTCCATTTATTCAAGAAAAAACTTTCAAAATGGTAACAATCGGTAGATTACACGAATGTTCTATTATTACTAATCATCTCAATACAACTGTGTCGCGATGTAATTTTATTATGTTGAAAATTAGAGATGAATATATTGTTCTATCTGGTTGGGCTCTTTATGGTACATTTTGTCTCCAAAGAGAAGATAAAGATGCAGAACAATATTCTGGATATCAACACCTAATGCGTTTTCATGAAAATGAAACTTTCGTTATTGGATGTGGTAATATTAATCAAAATCCGGAAACTATCACATTTAATCCAAAAACATGTGTTGTATGTATGGAAAATAAATGTCAAATCCGGGGCTCTTGTAATCATGCTACTATGTGTGAAAAATGCTTCGAAAAATATGCTTCAAATAATATCTTTATGACTTGCCCAATTTGTAGGACTGTATTTGATAATAATAATTATCACAGTATGTGCGTCGAAACTTTTAACCCACGGAATTAGTAAATATATGCAGGATATATTATTAAAAATTGAATAAACTATTTGAATTAATAATATAATATGTATTCTGAACGATTTCCCCCACAAATTGTAAGCGGTGGTTATGATAAGGACGATGTAAATGAAATAAATAGAATTTTAAACTTTGTCTCAAAACCGTGTCCACATGATTTCCCAAAAGAATTAAAACATTTGTGGAAAAATAATCTGGAATTTTCCCTTACTCCTTATCAAAGTGGATGGATGCAATTATTTGAAAAACATACAAAAAAAAACACATAATCCACGTAAATATACTACATATCTAGAAAATAAAAAAAAATATTAATGTCCTCCTAATAAATAAAACGATAGTAAACCAAAAATTATTCCGAATATTTCTCTAATTGTATATTTTTCATTGTAATAAAAAATACCTACTATACATAAAATCATAAAATGCATAACATGCCATACTATATTCGCAGTACCTAAATTATTATATTTTAATAATTGCATAAAAGTATATCCAATTAATAAATATCCTATCAAACCTATTAATAAATATAATGTTTTTTTATTTGTTACATATTCTTTTAATACTATATCACTAATTGATTCAATTAATGTACCTATAAATGCAATTATATACATTTAACTATTATAATATACACATTTAAATAAAATTTATAATTAATTAATGGAATACTATTTGTATTTCAACATCTTCTTTCTTTATAGTTTTTACTGCTGATAATGATAATTCCATTCTTTTTTTAACTGGTTCATTTTTTGATATTGTATCCATTCGTTTTTTATTTCCCAAACTATTACGCAAGTTCATATCAGCATCTATTTCTTTGTAATTATTATTAATGTAATCGATTACTTTATTTTCTATTGCCCATTTAAAAAAATTCAATTGTCCTATTGTTGTTTGTATATAACTATTGTTATCATATGGAAATGATACTCGTTCCCATCTACAAAATGGATCGAATCTTTTCTTTGAATAAGCTTTTAACTTCAACTTATAATCATCAAATACTTTAAATCTAACTATTTCCCCATTTTTTTCTATATTATATACAGTCCAATATTTTTTAGAATAGTTTGTTGTAAACCAATCTACTATTCGTAATGAAATTGCCGATTGTCCATTTATTATAGATATCATTTTATCCATATTTTCTTTATCGGCATAATAATCTCTAAATTTTTTTAATAATAAATCATTTTGATTTGTATATTGTACATTCATTAAAAAAAATAATGTGTTAGTTTTAAGTTTTATATTCTATTTAATATAATTTAAAATTATCAAATTATATTTTATGATATAAAACATAGGAGGGACATAAGGTAAAACCTAGGTCCCTACTATTTATATTTTTACAATCTTCAAAGTTTTTGTAAATAAATATTTATCACTATTTAAACATCGTCTTTGTAAATTACAATTCAAACAAGCTATTACTACATTATTTGTTATATGACCTTTAGTATTATCTATTCTATCTAATGTCCATTGTTTGGGCATTCTTTTATATTTATAAACGATCCTTACTTTATTATAACAATAATAACAACTCAATTTTGAATTATATAATAAATCTATAACATTTTTAAATGTAATAAAATCATTGGGTGAAAATATATTTTTTAATTTATCTTGTTGTGCGTAAGAAGATAGTTTTATTTTTATATCTTTAACTAATTGTAATTTATTTTCAAAATCTGTTACATTGTATAAATTTTCAATCATTTTGAATTGTTCATCATCATTAAAATCATATGAATTACTTATATCACATAAGTAATTGAAATTACTAGAACATCGTATATTTTCTTCTTTATTATTATAATCCTTTAACACATTTAGTTCAATACATTTCATTATACTATTGGTTGATTTTTTATTTGTAAATATTAAAAATTGAAATATTATAATATTACATAATTTTCATTATTAATGGAAAGGGTTTCTAAACTTGTAGAAATTTTTAACAGTATGAAACCTAATGATAAAAATAAATGTATAAAGAAATTAATTACTATTTATTCAAATAGTAATTTAAATAAAGCTATTCTTATGAATAAGTGGCTTATAAATAATGGAGTTCTTTCTGAAGAAAAATATATTCTATAGCATATGGGGAATCAATATTCCTTTTAACATCCCACCCTTTTTAGGCAGGCAGCTCCCTTTTATATTTTTAATGTAAAAAAAATATTGTATTATATAAATGTCCATAAATATAATTTTTCTTATAATTATTTTTCTTTTTGGATTAGCATTTTGTTTAACACAAAAAAATCTTATTAAAACTGAAACTTTTACTGATAAATTAAATGATACTTGTCCAAATATATTAATTAAAAAAGGAGATAAATATTACTTACAAAATACAAAAAAAGTAATTGTTCCAGGAGTAAATCCAATTGCTTTTAATAATTTAGATGAATATGAAGAATTTATTAAATGGCAAAGATCACAGAATATTAAATGTCCAATTCTTTTTGTAGAATATGCATATAATACACAAAATCATCCTGTCTATTTTATTCAACCAAATCCACCTTTTTCAAGAACCGATCCTATGCCCGAATTTACACCTAGATTCAAAAATGAAATATGTAATTCTCTACATAAACAGACTTAAACATATAACTGTTATTTATATAAATAAAAATGACAGAGTTTATGATTGATGATGAAAATTCAGATGAAAATTCCTATAATCCATATAATCCAATCAACAAAGAAATTACATTGATCGAATTACAAACTATTTTAAGATCATATGGATTACCCACAACCGTACATAATATTGAATACTATAAATTAGCTTTTGTTCATCGTTCTTACACTATTGGTAATATAGAAGATGCTTCTTTTGAGCGACCTAATAATTGCGTAGAACTTAAACCTAAATCTAATGAAAGACTTGAATTTTTAGGCGATGGTATTTTAGAAGCTATTATTAAATTCTATTTATATAAACGATTCCCTAATGAAAATGAAGGATTTATGACTGAAAAAAAAATAGCTCTTGTTAAAAATGAATCTATTGGTAAACTTGCTTATGATATGAAGCTCAATAAATGGTTACTTTTAAGTGTTTCTGCAGAAGAAAAAAAAAATCGTAGTAATTATAAAAAATTAGGATGTTTATTTGAAGCTTTTTTAGGTGCTATGTTTTTAGATTTTAATGAAATTCCTATTCATGATGAGGGTATGTGGTTTCAAAATATATTTACTAGTGGTCCAGGATTTCAATTAGTACAAGTTTTTATGGAAAATGTTTTAGAACAACATATTAATTGGTATGAACTTATACATAGTGATATTAATTTTAAAAATAAATTACAAATTATCATCCAAAAAGAATTTAAAACTACGCCAGACTATTTAGAATTTGATAAAGATTATGATGGTTATCATATGGGGGTTTTCTTATGTATCGGACATAATATTCATAATTTATCTCATAATGATGCTATCACTATTTCATCCGAAATAGATAATAAATTAGATTATATAAAAGAAAAACTTAATAATAATGGAAGTATTTTTATATTTTTAGGAAGTGGTAAACATAAAATTAAACGAAAAGCTGAAATGACTGCTTGTGAAAATGCATTAAATTTTCTTTATTAACTATTTAATGTGGAATAGTGGTTCCCATAACCCCCTTTTAGAGGAGTGGTCGCACCCCTTTATATTTAATATTTTCTTAACGTCAAATATTAAATTATATAATAGTATAGTAATATAGTAATATAATGAATAAGATTTTGTTAGAACAATTTCAATCTAGACCTATACCTCAAACCGAAACTTCGGTTTTCATTGATTTAGATAATGAAGATTCTACATTTATTGTAGATAAAAGAAATGATTATGAAACTACTACTTATGATGCTTTAATTAATAATATGAAATTTTTAAATATAACTAAATCTAAATCTAAAACATTACATGAAACTACTAAAAAACCTATACATGTAAATATTAAACATAGTTTTAATGTTTCTGAAACTTTCATTGTTATTGGTAAAGTTGATAATTTATTTATTACTATCACTAGCCCCAGTGAATACTTCTCTCCATCGTCATCCACACCTATTAAAGTTATTATAGATGGTGCACTTATAGATACTAAAACATTACCTCAATATTCTAAAAAAAATATTTTAAAAATATCCGACAAAAGTACACTTAAATATTATTTAAATAATCGTGAAATTTTTATTCAATTTATTAATTCTTTTTTCAATAAAGAAACATATAAAGAATCAGAAGAAATGGAAATTTCGTGTGAATATAAAGCTACAAAAGATTTTAATTTATTACTTCATCAAAAAATTGTTCGTGATTATATGAATTTATATACTCCATATCGTGGTTTATTATTATTTCATGGGTTGGGTTCAGGTAAAACATGTTCATCTATAGCTATCGCTGAAGGTTTTAAACATATTAAAAAAATTATGGTTTTAACACCTAAATCTTTAATCACAAATTACATTGAAGAACTAAAAAATTGTGGAGATCCAATATACAAAACTAATTATTTTTGGACATTTCATAGTATCTTTGATAATAGTGAAACTAAAAAATCTATTAAAAATAATTTAATTGAACAATTAACTAATGAACTAGGATTGTCTGAAGAATATATTACTAAAAAAACAGGTGCATGGGTCCCTGATTCTACTATAAAATCCAATTTTAATAAACTTACAGTTGATCAACAAAAACAAATTATTGAACAAATTAATTATATGATTCATTCTAAATATACACTAATCCCATATAATGGTTTACGTAAAGACAACGTTAATCAAAAACTTCAAACTTTTGATGGTAGAAAAAATCCATTCGATGATAAAGTTGTTGTTATTGATGAAGCACATAACTTCGTTAGCACAATCACTAATAAAATAAAAACCAAAAAATATGATAATGTTTCTTATATGTTGTATAATTGGTTACTATCAGCCAATAATTGTAGAGTTGTTTTACTTACCGGAACTCCTATCATTAATTCACCATTAGAAATAGCTGTTCTTTTTAATATTTTACGCGGTTTAATTTATGAATGGACAATTGTATTACGCACTAAAGAATCAACCACAATTAACACAGAATACTTTCAAAAACTTTTCAAAAAAAACTACATTTCTTCAGATGAATCTATTTCTATATATGAAATTTTAGATGATTTAACATATAAACCTTCTACACATACACTTAAATTTACTAGAAATCCTATCGGTTTTTTAAGTAAATACAATAAAACTAAATATATGGGTGTTAATTTTGAAGAAAATTCACAAATATCAAACAACGATTTAATTACAACTATTATTAACTTATTGAAAAAAGAAGATTTTATAATTAAAAAGGAAAATATAATAGAAAATTCATATAAAGCTTTTTTAGAAAACGATGAATTTATAGAAACATTCGTCGATATTAAAAATCGTACTATTAAAAATTCTAATCTTTTTAAACGACGTATTACTGGTTTATCTTCTTTCTTTAAAAGTCCACAAGAAGAACTTATGCCCTCATATAATCCTGATACTGATTTTAAAATTATTAAATTAAATATGAGTAAATATCAATTGAAAATTTATGAAAATTCACGTAAAGATGAAAGAACAGAAGAAAAACGTAACGCCAAAAAAAAAGCAAAAAATATATATTCTGATACCTATCAAGAAAGTACATCCACCTATAGAATTGCTTCAAGATCTAATTGTAATTTCGTATTTCCGGAATCAATTACTAAACCTGTCCCAAGCGATATTAAAAATAAAAATCCTGATGATGATTATCTCGATGACGATAATGAAAGTAAAGATAAAAAATATCAAGAGTTATTACAAGAAACATTAAATACATTAAAAGATAATTCAAGTAGAATTTTATCACCTGAAGGATTAGAAACTTATAGTCCAAAATTTTTATCCATACTTAAACATATTAAAAATCCGCTATTTAAAGGTTTACATCTCTTATATAGCGATTTTAAAACTCTTGAAGGTACTGGTATTTTTAAACTTGTTTTGTTACAAAATGGATTTGTTGAATTTAAAATACATAAAAATAAAAGTAATATGTGGATCCTTGATATGGATGAAGATGATATAGGTAAACCCGCTTTCGTTTCATATACTGGCGATGAAGATGACGCTACTAAAGAAATATATAGAAATGTATATAACAGTCTATGGGATAAAGTACCCGTTACTATTACAGAACAAATTTATAAAAAAGCTTCTAATAATTTTTACGGAGATATTATTAAACTTTTTATGATTACACGCGCCGGTGCTGAAGGAATCACATTAAAAAATTGCAGGTATGTTCATATTATGGAACCATATTGGCATCCTGTTCGTATTAAACAAGTTATAGGAAGAGCCAGAAGAATATGTAGTCATGAAGATTTATACGAATCTGATAGAAATGTTACAGTTTTATTGTATTTAATGACTTTCTCTGATGATCAATTAAGCACTAGTATTTCCACCGAATTAAAACTTAAAGATAGAAGTATCATCGATAATAAAACTGTTTTAACCACCGATGAATATATTTATGAAAAATCGAATCTAAAGGAACAAATTAACAATGATTTTATAACTGCTATTAAAGAATCCGCTATAGATTGTAATTTACATAAATCTAAAAATTCTTCTGAATCATATACTTGTTATTCTTTTATTAATCCCAGTTTAAATAATTATCTTTATGCACCCTCTATACAAAACGATGAATACGATAATATCCGTCAACAAAATGAAATTATTACTGATTTAAAAGCTAAATTTGTTGAATTTGATGGTGTTAAATACGCAATGACCGAAGATTTTAAAGTATATAATTATGATAGCTTTATTAATGCTTCAAAAAATCCTGGACAGATTCCTATTTTTATAGGAACTTTAGATATTGAAAAAAAACAAATTATTAAAAGTTAATTTATATTTAATATTAAAAATTTAAAATACTATTACATAATATATGGAAAGTTATCTAATTGGTGCAGTTGCTTTAGCGGCTTTATATAAAGTTACTAATAAAGATCCCAAATCTAAATCTAAAATTAATTCTTTAAATGAAACATTTTCTAACAATTCTTCAATACAAGCTCATCCTATTTCAAATATCAATACCGCCTCTGATATTAATATCACTCCTACTTCCACTAATGATAATCAATCGTCCTCTTTTACTTCATTAACTGGAGAAAAAATTTCTAGTAATTCTCTTCAACATAATAATATGGTTCATTTTTATGGTACAACACAACCCGGTAGATATTTTAATGAAAGTAACTCAGATTCTCGATTAGATAATATGGTCGGATCTTCTTCTACAACTATTCATAAATCATCTCAACCTCCTTTATTTGCACCACAAAATAATCTACAATGGGTTAATGGTACTCCTAATAACACCGAATTTATCAAATCACGTATGCATCAATCTAATAAAAAACATAATGAAATCGCATGGGTTTCTGAAAATGTTGGACCAGGTCTTACTAAAAAATATGATACAGAAGGTACTCATGGATTTAATTCCGCTTATATGGCAAGAGATCAATGGCAACCTAAAACTGTTGATGATTTAAGAACTATCAATAACCCAAAACAAACATTCACTTTAGATGAACACAAAGGTCCAGCACATTCTGCTGTACAAACTATTAATGAACACTCCAAAGTTAATAAACATCGCCCTGACACCTATTTCCATAATGGACCCGCCAGATATTTTACTAGTAATGTTATTAACAATCCATCTCTTCAACCCGAATCATTAACATCCGCTAAAACAAATAATCGCACTACTACACACGCAGAATATACTGGTATTCCTGGTACTGCTTCTATTCCAGAAGGTAATAAACCTATACAAAATTTCGATAAACAAAATAGAGAACACATTTATAAAGAAATGATTGGTACTCCATCATCCTCTATGCATCAAGTACATAAAAATAATAAAAACTCCTATAATAATCGTTCCACCTATAGATCCAGTAATTCTCAAGAAAATACTAATTTGAATTTCCAAGGTTTAGCCAATCCTATGGGTTATATAAATAAATCCGATAATCCTGATAATTATTCTAAAAAAGAAGAATTAATTAATAATCATAATAACGGTATTATTTCAAAAATTGGTTCCGGTGGACAACCACTCTACGATCCTAATGATATTCCTAATCCAACTATTAAAGAAACTACAATGTATTCTACTACCGATAATCCATTCATTAGCAAAGATATAGAACAAATCCTTCCTAATCAAAAAATACGCAATAAAACTAATAGATCTAACACATCGCAATTTACTTTAGGTACACCAAATAATCATTTATATGGTACTCACGATAATACTGCTGTTTATAATCAACGCAATAACCATAATAAAGTTACTAAACCATGGACTCCCGCAGGCAATATTAAGGACTTTAATAATAGTATCAATATGGAAACCGTTTCGCGACGTGAACGTGATAATTTACAAAACAGAGAAAACTTTAAAATGCAATATAATGCCGTAGTACCAAATAAACAGATCATCGGCAGTGTTCAATTGCCAAAAGAAAATAATACTCCTATTACTGATTTCTTAAATAGTGATCTTCTAACATCATTTAAAGAAAATCCTTATACACATAGCTTACATAGTGTAGCATAATTTTAATTTGCAAAAATTGAAATATATTTATTATCATATTATGTATTCATTTAGAAATTAATATATAATATGCATCGTAACTATTGTTCCCGTGCATCTATTCCTACTAATAAAACTGTTCGACGTAAAACTACTAACAAACATAAAAAAAATGAACAGCATATTATTAAAGCTAAAAAACTTGATAGGAAATATATTATCAGTCAGTCCAATCAATATATTTAGTTAAAATATAAATAAATTATTAAATATTAATTAATATTATATATAAATGATTAAAATTATTATTGCTATTATTTGTATTATTTTTCTTATTTATTACCTTTTTTCTTATTTCACATCAACAGACGCAGAATATATCGATTTATATGACGGATTATTGATTGATAATAGTAAATATATTGATTCTAATATATCCTCCCCCGATAAAGGTAAACATGTATTTAGTTATTCTTTTTGGTTATATGTTACAAAACCCCCCACTACAAATCTAAATATTATTAATCATAGTACAAACGACGATAGCTCCCCAGCATCTATTGTTTTTTCTTACATTAACCACTCCAATTTACAACTATCTATTGATAATACTATGCATATCATGTTAGATAATTATCTTAATCAAAAATGGAATCATATCTTTATATATTATCTCAATGGTAGATTTGAAATATATGTAAATGGGACTCTAGAAAAAACTTTAGAAACGTCCATACAAACTATATTAATCAACTCTTTAGTAACTTCAAATATTATAATTGGTAATTATAATAATGATCAACCAGGATTACAGAAAAGAAATGCATATCTATCACACTTCTTATATGATCCTGAAACTGTTTATAATCAGCAGCGTATATCTGATATATATAAACAACAACTTAAATCATTTAAAAATGATGATTCATTGAAATTTAATATTGATATACTTAAAAATGGAATACCTTATAATTAAAAATATAGATATTTATTATAAATAAGAAATTATAATGGAAAATGTACAATCTGTTTATCAAAATATTACATCTTCTTCATTAAGTATTTTTGTTGTAACGTGTATAATTTTATATATTTGTGTAAGATTTATTATATATTTAATGCAATATTCCCTAACTACAGGTTTAACCTCCGGTGTTGAACTTATTCCCGGTAAATTATCCTCCACTAATAACTATGTTATATCACAAACTAATGGTGAACCCAATATTATAGGTATTTCTAATAATGAAAAACATGGTGTAGAATTTTCTTACACAGCATGGTTAAAAATAGATTCGAATAGCATATCTGAATCTAAATATGATATTTCAAATTGTAATTTTGAAAGTACTGAATGCAATAAAGATCTAATACATGTATTTAATAAAGGTAAAAAATATAATAAAACAGATAATAACGATTTCAGCATACCCAATAATATTATCAAACCTAATAATGCCCCAGGTGTTTATTTAGCTAATTCTAATAATGAAGTAGTTATCCTCATATACATGGATGTTATTGGCACTTCGCCCAGTAGTGAATCTAAACCCATCATAATTGATAATATACCTATTATGAAATGGTTTTCACTTATAATTACTGCTAAATCAAATGTTTTATATATTTACATAAATGGACAACTAAAAACATTTAAACTTTTCAAAAATAGCGACGGCACAAATTCTGTATTTAAACAAAATTATGATGAACTTATATTCAGTGATAATAATATATCATGGGGAACTATTTCTGATCTCACATACTATTCAAGAGCATTAAATGGATTAGAAATTCAGTCTACCGTTTTATTAGGTCCTAATAATACAGAATTTAAAATTAATAATTCTACATTTGATGAAACACCTTCATATCTAAATAATTCATGGTATAATTAAAATACGCATATAAAAGATATCACAAGGCACCATGATTATCATAAAATATACAATTTTTATATATATTATATATCTTATAATATATACTTCATATCAATATACAAGCAAATATATTTAATGATTAATTAATTAATGTCTACCACCACCTTTTACTATCGAAAAAGCATTCTCTATATCACCTAGCGTAATTAATTTTATATCATCATTGTATTCTTTTAAATAATGATTTAGATTTTTCCTTTCTAATTTACTAGGTTCAAATATATATTCTGCTTTTAAAGCATCGCATTTTTCTTCTTCTGTACAACCTTTGTGATCTTTCTTTATATTTTCTAATATCTCTATCAATTTACTTAAAATATTATCTCCTTTTGCTATCTTTAATAATTTCTTTGTTATTGGTTCTCTTACTTTTGTATAACCAAATGGTTCAAATCCTTGCACTAATATACTATTTCTTCTATTTTTTTCATGTTTTACATTTCCATATCTATCATCTAAAAATATTGTATTGAATTTATTATACACATTTCCAAATCTTTTTTCATCACTTTCTCCATTATACTCTTCTTGTAATTCGTGACGTTTATCATCATTCCATATTAATTCTAAATCTTTTGGATATTCTATACTGTCATCATCTTCATACATATCTTCATACCCCCATGTAAATAAAAATATATCTTCATCTAAATTATACTTTTCTATCAATTCTTCTTTAATCATTTTTGCATATTCATTTTCAGAATAAGTCCATAACGCTATTTTTATATATTCTTTATGTTTTTCCACATAATTAAAAAAATCTTCTAATCCTGGTCTAAATAATATACATTGCTCTTTATCTTCAATATCTTTAAATAAAATATTCTTTGTTAAATCTTTTTTCATCTTTTCATCCATATTTTTAAAATATTTATATGCATTTTTATTTAAAAACTGTATTACAGTTTCGTCTATATCAAATACTACTAATAATGGATAACTAAATTTTTTATCCCTTGTTAATCTAAATAATTTACGTGTATACGCTCTTAATTTAGATTTTTTATTTCTTGATTTTCGTTTCTCTTTTTTAGATACATTTTCAAAACTATTTTTAGTCTTATATCTACTTCTACTAATAGATTTAACACTTTTCATATTAAATAATAATGATATTTTATATTTTATAAAATAAAATATCAGGCAAACTATATATATATATTTAATATGATGTTATTTTAATGTTTTTTATAAACCCTATGCTAAAATTAAAATCTTCGCCATCATTCGAATCATAAAATGTAATTGTATCTATATAACCTAGTGGTATATTAGGCAATTTACCGCTTGTTATATATTTATTATTTATATATAAAATATAATCTGCTGGTTTACCATTATTTTGTTCTTTTATTTCTATATTGAAATTTATCCAGGCCATATGTTTTATAGGTTCCTCTATTACATATCCATTTTCTGTATTACAATCGTATTCTGATATTAAAAATAAATTTCTTCTCAAATCTATTGTTATAAATGAACAATTATCATTTACCGTTATCAAATTAATATTATTACTAGTATCATTCGTCTTATTTATTACATCTAAATATAGTGAAAATTCTATATTTATTACACTATGATTTTCCTCGATATCATGAATATATGGTTTATTTAATTTACGCAGTTTTTTTAAATTATTTAATTTATTTTTATGTATCCTACTTTTTGTATTTTGAACATTATCTCTTATCCAATTCATAGAATGTTTAAATATATGTGCTAATATAGCAATCAATCCAAATAATATCAAATATCTTAATACTATTTCATCTTTCGATTCAAAAAATAATGTAAATACATATGTAAAATATAGAATACCTAAAATTTCATATATATGTTCCCTTCCTTTATCTTGTTTCAAATAAAAATATAATAATATTATTCCTATGGCTAGTATCAATATATTAAATAATTTTGTTGAAACCATTATATTAGTATAATATTTTAATATTTGATATTATCGTTTTTTTCCATATTCCTTTTATTTTTGTTATATATTTTTCCGCTATCAAAAATGACTTAATTATACCAAATGTAATTATCATACTAATAAAATTAAATTCAAACATTTTTTATATTATATTATATTATATTGTATTTATTATGACAGAAATTATTAAAACATTACGAAAAGTAGAAGAATTAACGGAAGAAAATAAGAAGTTAACTCAAAGAATTAATTATTTAGAAAGTGAAAAATTTACACATGATAAAATTGATAGATTTGTAGATGAATGGTTTGAAAAAAATAAAGATTCGGTTGATATCGGTGAAGTTACTATATGTGGTAGGTATAAGGTTGATCTTATCCCTGATGAAATGGAAAAACGTATATATTCTAAAATGTTAAAAATTGTTTCTGCTTATTATTCTCCACCACCTATTAAAAAAAAAAATAGGTCCTAAAAATAAAACTTAATATTTGCAAAATCTGTAACGAACACACAAAAAATCTATCACTTCATCATACAGTTCATTTTCATCTAATATTCTATCCAATAATATACGATCAATAACACTAGAATCACCACATGCTATTTTTCCCAATAAAGTTATATATTCTAATTTTGGATATTGTCTATCTTCCATAGCAACGAATAAAAATTTTTCAGGTAATTCATTTTCTAATTTTTCTTTATCTACTATTTCATTCGTTTCTTTGTCAATAAAATAACCGTTTTTCATCATATAACACATTTATTATTTTTAATTACATTATTATTCAATTTTTCAATTTATTTTATTATTTAAAAATTGAACACGACTCTTATATAACATATTCTATATGAATGATAATGAAACTATTAATTTACTCAATAAAATACAAGTTGATCCTATATTAACATACAATGATAAAAATATTATATTAGAAATTATTTTTAATTATATTGATGAATATGTAAAAGAATATATTTTAGATTTTTCAGAAGAAAATTTTCACTTTAATCTCGAAAATTCTTTGTATCAATATTTAGAAGAATTATTTGAAAATATTTTATCTAGAATTACTTATTTAGACTTAAATAATATTATTAATGAAGCTTTCAATATTTATTTTATGACAATTATTCCAAGAAGATCCTATAAACATAATGTAAAACCTTTGTCTCCTGATAAAATAAAGAAATTAAATAACCAAATAATTGCTTTACGAAATATTCCACAACCTCAACAACGTACTGAAGAATGGTATAACTCACGTCATAGTATGATAACTGCTAGCTCTGCATGGAAGATTTTTGGTACACAATCTTCTCAAAATCAAATAATCTATGAAAAATGCAAACCTTACGTTTCTTTTTCAAATTCAAATATTAATACTGAAACTACATTACATTGGGGACAAAAATATGAACCCGTTTCTATTCATTTATATGAATCATTTTATAACACTACTGTAGAAGATTTCGGTTGTATCCGAGATGATAAATATCCTTTCTTGGGTGCATCTCCAGATGGAATTAATGTCGATCAAAACTCCCCTCTATTTGGACGTATGTTAGAAATTAAAAATATTGTCAATAGAAAAATTACAGGAAATCCTAAAAAAGAATATTGGATTCAAATGCAATTACAAATGAGTGTTTGCAAGTTAAATGAATGTGATTTCCTTGAAACTAAATTTTATGAATATGAATCATATAATTCATTCATACAGGATTCTTCCTATAATAAACTTATTTCTATAGATGGTTATAAAAAAGGATTGTTTTTATGTTTTAATGATAATGATAATCCCAAATATGTTTATCCTCCTATTAATCTCTCTTTTGATGAATTAGAAAATTGGGTAAATAATACTATTGAAAATAATTCACTCCAATGGATAAGAACTATATATTGGAGAATCGATATATTCAGTTGCGTTCTCGTATGTCGTAATAATATGTGGTTTAAAACAGCTATTCATAAAATTAATGATATTTGGGACATTATCCAAAAAGAAAAAATACAAGGTTATGAACATAGAGCACCCATTAAACGTAACAAATCCAACGATAACCCTTTTGAAAATAAATGCCTTATTGTTATTAAGGAAAACTATTAATAAAAACTACATAAATACTTATATATAATATTTAATAATACACTTATCAAATATTATATATTTTGACAGTATGCCCGAGAGGTCTAAGGGGTCAGACTCAAGTTCTGATGTGTTCGCACTCGTGGGTTCAAATCCCACTGCTGTCAGTATCTAAAGGATAATTTAATCCTTCTTTCCAACAATTAGCTCCATATTTTTTATTTGTATTTAATTCAAACATACCATTTAAACCCACCTTTCCACAACTTCCTTTTGTTCCTTCATTACTATTTGCTGCATCTACACTCTCTTTCGTTGCTGGAAATAATACATGTTGTCCTTCTGACCATCCAGGTTTACACCAACTCGTTCCATTTGTATACATCTTATATATTTGAGTAGGTGTTGCTAAACTTGCACCATATTTCTTACAAATCGCTCTGGCTTCATTATATGTATACGAATTATCACTAACATGAAAAACTTCTCCTAATTCTCGTTCCTCTTCGACTGGTATATTATTTCCCTCGTTTATTCCATATATTTTATTTGCTCGTGCATTTATTAATCTTTGTGTAGCATTACTACCTAATTTTAATTCTATATTTTTTTTAGTATCATTATATATTCCTACATCTTTCATTCCAACGTCTTCTTCAATTCCTTTTACATCTGTATTTATATTTTCACTTGTCTCCTCCTCTTCTTCTGTGTATTCTCCTTCATCTACCTCATTTCCTATATTTATTCCAGTTAATCTATGAATTTCTACTATTGTAGTTTTTCTTAATTCTTCATTCGTTTGTATTAATAATCCCCATATTATTAATATTAATAATAATAATATTATTGTATTTTTCACATACATCATAACTGTCTTTCTTTCAGGAAATATTATCTTATATACTGATTCATATATACTTGCTAATATCATCATAACAATAATACAAACAGTAAATATAATTATTGCTGTTAAAGTCTTTTTTTTATGAATTGGTAATATTAATTCATGTAACCCTTTTTTGCTTTTTGGTGTTATATCCATTATTGTATTACAATATTCACAATATTCTGAATTATCTAACCTATTATCTCCACATAAGTCGCAATTCGTTGTAGTTATCATTTATATATACATATGTTTTTTTTTTATAGCTGGGAACCTAGGTTACTCCTTTAGCTTCATCCCTTTTCATATATTACTCTTTTTTTTTATAAAATAAACAATATGCTCCTTTTGAAACAACATCACATTCTCTTATCTCTTTCACTATAATATCATTAAAACAATACCATTTTTTATTAATTTTCACATAACTATAATAATGTCCAAAACTTTGTATTCCATCATGATTACATACCCCATATAATTCATAATATACATTCTCTTTAGTATTTACATATTCACTAAAATTAAAATTATCCAAAGGAAATGTTATTAATTGTTTATCATTTACATACTTTTTTAATGATATTATCAATATCTTTGGCGCTAATGTTATTTTAGTACTTATTGTTACCTCCTCTTTTAATCCCGTTTCTTCATTCATCCATTTGTTATCTCCACATAATATTTCCGATTTACAATATTCATCCATACAATCGTATAAACTCTCTGCTTTATCATCTAATATAGCTAAATTTAATATAGATAACGGTTCTATCTTTTTACATAATATCTTATTCGTGTTCAACCTATATATTAATGTTTCTTGCATTCCATAATAAATATCTATTATTTCTGAATAATTCTTTTCATACAATTTTTTATATTCTTTATACATTTCTTTGAATAAAATATCTCCCTTATTTCTTACACGACCTTCTATATTCATCTTTACATTTCTTTTTATTCCATCATGAAATTCTTCTAATAATTTTATTAAGAATTCTCCTACATCTTGTTGATCATAATTATTTGTTACATCTTTTGTTTTTTCTCCCTGTCTTATAAAATGAAGAAATCTATAAGGACTTACTGTACACCTTTGTTGCCACATTATTTTTCTTAACGAATTCCATTCGCGTAATATTGTTGCTCTTTTATTATTATAATATTCACTAGGTAGATTGTCTAAAAAGTTATTCATTATTTCTGTATGTCTAAGTACTTGAATTATTGAATTTATATAACAAGTATTACCAACGTTTTTTAATGTTGTTAATTCACCCTTCATTAACTATTGTTCGTTTTTATTTTTAGATACATTTTTCTAATCTTTAGGATCTATTTTATATACTTTTATTTTCTATGTATTATGTATAAATATGGCAACAAAC
>Ga0160422_10000184_pt1 | contig 36124 bp, 34 predicted proteins | sample Fk160mmetaG_FD_108192 | JGI IMG/M metagenome (GOLD analysis project Ga0160422, IMG submission 108192) | Marine microbial communities from the Central Pacific Ocean - Fk160115 60m metaG | ecosystem: Environmental > Aquatic > Marine > Oceanic > Photic zone | place: The Central Pacific Ocean... | reverse complement strand
GATATCTCTCACTTAAATTAAGATCAGGAGATCTATATTCTATGCTATTGATAACCTTTCCTCTCACTAAATGCCCTACCTCTATTGAATTAATTTCAATATCATTTGATTTAGAGACCTCATTAGAAATATATGCAGCTCTTGAAGTATAAATTATAGGATTATTATGCTCAGACGACTCAATAGATATACTCAAAGAATTTTCTTTTAAGTCTGCTGATTGAAGATATAGCTTATTTCTATTTAAATTTTCTAAAAGATCATAATAAAATTCATTTTTTGGATCTTGGTTATAACTATTATTAATTATATCGGGTTGAAATTTATTTTTCTTTCTGAAGTTTTTCTTAGCAGAGAATCCAATGGAGAACGCAATATTCCATGTGTTACCTTTTATATACGAAAAGTCAATGTTACCCAGATCTTTAAATTTATAACTAATTCCAAAATTTAACTTTGAATCTTTTTTTCTTAATTCAAAAGATTTTTCACTAATTCCTTCTCCACAACAGCTGTATTGGAAATAATCGTATGGATTTGTCTCCATTTTGAAGCTCAAATTTTTGATCATTGGGACTTTGGCTTCAATGCCAGCAAATATAATTGTTTCACCTCTAAACCATAAATCATATGATAAATTACCTCCCAGTTCATAAAGATCTGAACTTTGGGATCTTTCATTTAATCTAGCATCAATAAATCTAAGTGGATTTTGAATGCTGCTTTCTCCTACATATTTTCCCCAACCCATGCCTGATGTAAGTTTAATGTTATTAAAGTCGTATGTAGCTGCAATATATTCTCTTGTGAATTGTCCAGTTCCAGCAAAATCATCTAGACCAACAGCAAAAGTTGGAAATATGATTGATTTGGGCTTGTATGAAAACTTAACATTAAATCCTTTATCTAGATAATATCCTGGCTTAGAGCCCCAAAGTAAATCGTCTGGTCTATAATAAAAATAACTAGCTTCCATCCAATTAAATGGAGTTACAGTAATTGTGCCGATTTTGCTATAACTACTTTTATTAAATGTAAAATATACCGATTGTTCTTGATGGATCTCCGCAGATGGCAGTGTGATAAGCCCAGTTTGTCCATGAGAATTGTATGAAGTTGCATAAATAGTATTAATTGAAATTAAAGATAAAGAGGTAATTAATAGATAATTAATGAATTTCATTTAATGCATTCAAACTACTTATATCAAGACTTTTATTTAGTCATTAATTGAATTCAATGATGCGATTGATAATGCCAGACTACTAAATATTGGTGCTATGGTTGCATATAAATTTATACCATCAACCTTTCCAATATGTCTTGGGACATATATGACAGATCCAGGATAAATCTCATATGATTTGTTGACAAATCTGCTTATCCCATTCATTTGAATTTTCAACGTTTCTCCATTTGGGCTAACTATAAAAATAAAATCTGATGATGCAAGCCTTGTTAAACCTCCTGATTTATTTAAATATTCACTTAATGAAATTTCATCATTAAATAAAACAGAACCTGGATTTCCAACTTCTCCAAATACATATACATTTGATGTATAAGATGGAATATGGATCGTATCTCCATCATTTAAATAAATATTGCTTTGGATTTCATCTTTTAATCTTAATTCATCAAATTCTGCAATATATCTTCCTGATGGTTCATAATTTTTAAGTTCAGACAAAATATAGGATAAACTTTCGCCACTACCTCCAGCCAAGTTTGCAGGGTTTGCAGCTATATATGAAATTAGATTTTGGTAAGTTTTATCTGTAAACACTTTCTCTAATTCTTTTGAACTTTCTCTGAATAAGCTTCCACCAAATGGGTATGCAGAGTCAATATAGCCTCCTGCTCTATTAATTAGATCTAGTATTCTATCCGATGAAGCAATTGAATATTTTCCAGGATGTTTTACGTATCCCGAAATAGAAACTGTCCCAATTTTATCTTTGTATGCATATACTGAGTCTAAGTTTTTAACTTTATAATCCTGTATCTCATCAAAGTTAATATTATTTGTAACAAATTTAGAATTCTCTAATCTGACCAGTTTAAGTGAATCATTTTTAGCTTCATTTTTTAGTCCACCTGCATAATTAACTAAATCAAAAATGGTTTCGTCTTTCTTTAATTCATACACTGCTACATTATTAAAACCATAACCCGCCCTAACTAAATTAGTTACAGAGCCAACATGTATTGAGTCGCCAGACATTAATGTTGGCAAACTATCTATATCTCCATATATAAGAACTTTATATAAATCTATAGGTGTATCAGGTTTTCCTTTTCTTTTAAGAACTATATTACGTAAAGTTCCATTTTCAGATACACCACCTACGATATTCAGTGCTTGAAGTACGTTAGAATTTCCACTCAAGGTATATATGCCTGGAAATTCAACATTTCCTGTTAATAAAACATTGATATCTCTTATTTGAGATAGACTTACATATACATCTGCACCAATAAATGAAGTCTCATACTTCTTTTTAATTAATTCTGTGACTTCTGCAAAATTTAATCCTGCTAAGGAAACCATACCAATTTCAGGTATAAGAACAGTTCCATCTCTGTCAATTTCGAGGTCGAATTCCTCATTCCCATCGCTACCGTATTTATTTATAGTAATATAATCTCCATAATCAACTATGTAATTAGAACCAAAATTTGGTTCATTTAATGGCATAAAAGAGGATTGCATTGTCTGAAAAAGTCTAAGACCGTATCTTTCTGTCTTATTAATTAAATCTTTTTTATTCTTAAAGTCTTCCCATTCTCGCACAACTTCATTTTTTAAAAGTTTTGATGATGGTCTTTTAAGCAAGTTCTTTTCATCATCTTTTTGTTTATTTTTCATTTCATTCAAAACGTCTTCTCTTACGCTCTCAGGAAGACTCTGTAAATAATCTTCGTCAAGATTCATCATATTATTGTCAGAAGATTGTGAAAATAGATTAGGGGTGAAAACTGACATCATAATCATCAAAAAAGAAAATTGTAGAAATTTATTTTTCATTATTTAATTTAATACCTCTTTAATTTTTTTAGATGGTTTGAAATTAATTTTTATTCTGGGTTGTATTATATAGGATTCTTTTGTTTTTGGGTTCCTGCCTATTCTTTTAGGTGTCTTATGTCTATAGAATGTTCCAAAACCACTTAATTTAATATTCTTTGAAAAAGAATTTTCTTTTATGATTGATATAAAGGTATTTGTGAAGTCTTTACCGCTACCAATTGTTATGTCTAACTCTTTTGATATTAATTTTTCAATAAGTTTTTTATTTTTCATTTTTTAAGCCTGGTATATCAACACTTTCCAGAGATAAAGCTAGCTCAATTATATTATTCATGACATTATCTACTTGTATATCAGTAATAGTTTCTTTTTCTGATTGTAGAGTAAACCTAAAGCCAATTTTAATAATATTGTTTTTTGTGTCTTTGTAATAATCAAATATAAATACATCTTTCAGTAATTCATTTTTAATCGAAAATATAAGTTCTTGTAATTGATCTAATTTTGAAAAATCTTTTATTGAAAAAGATAAGTCTCTTTTTGAGGAAGGAAAATCAGATATTTGCTTATACTGGATAAAGTCTTTTGGAGAGTCTGAGACTGAATTGTACTCTATGATGTTAGAAGGAAGATCCTTTAATTTAATCTCAAAATAAATTATGGGATCTCTAAGTTTAGTATCCAGTGAATCTCTTGCTATCTCCTCGAAATAAAATTCTTTTTCAGTTAATGGGCTAAAAATCTCTTTAATGTATTTCTTATTAATTTTTTTTGAAAAATCTAAATAGTTCTTACCAACTCTTCCGCTTGCAATAACTCCTAATACTTTTTCACTTTTTGTCTCTTCTAAAGATGAATATATCTCTGATACTTCGAATAATTTTATTGAATCTTTTTGTCTCCTTTCATTAAAAAGCAAGTTATTAATTAGAGACTCTTTAAGTTGGTCTCTGAAGTATTTTTTGTTTGAATCTAAAGGATTGTCTAATTTAATTTTGCTTTTGTTTTTTGTAAAAGGAAAATTTATAACTTCATAAAATCCATTATCAACAAGAAAGGCTTTTATTTTTTTTTCAATTTGATTATTCGTTAATTTTTTCTTTCTTGGAATTTTTAATTCTTGCAAATTTATATTGTCATAGCCAACTACTCGAGCGATTTCCTCAGCTAAATCATTTAATGTATTAATGTCCGATCTATGTGATGGGATATGAATACTATTATTCTCAATTGAAAAGCCTAATTTTTTAAAATAATTTTTGTATTGATCCATTTTAAATTTAACACCAATAATCTTGTTAATAATCTCAATGTCTAAATCTATTATTTTGTTTTTGATTTCTTTGCCTTCTGAAAATAATGCTAAGCTCTTTATATCGGCATGCTCAGAAACAATTTTAATAAATCTTCTAAGAACATTTTCATGACATTTTGGGTCTACCCCTCTTTCAAATTTATACGCAGCATCAGATTGAATATCATATTTTATGGATGTGCCTATTAATTTTTCAGGATTGAAGTAGGCACATTCTACAATGACCTCTCTAGTTTTTTTTGTGCATGATGTATTTTGACCTCCCATTACACCAGCTAGATTTATAATATTATCATCTAACAAAAATACCATATTTTTATCAATAAGATTGATCTTATCACCTAATAATGTGTCAAACTGATGAGAGCCTTCTAGCAATTTGAGAGTTAAGCGACCATCCATTTTCGAAGCATCATAGCAATGAGTTGGTTGCCCGGTTTCAAATGAAATATAATTTGAAATATCAGTAAAAAAATTATTTTTTTTGTTTGGTAAATCTAAGAAATAGTTTTTTAAGTCTCCTTTATAATCAGATATATGCTCATCAATTTTTATTTTTAAAAAAGATATATTAGGACATCCCTCAATAAAATCATTTTTAAAATCTAAATTCAGGATATCTAGATTCCCTTGGTAAATGTTTTTTTTATGATCAATATCAAAAAAAACTCCTAGATCTCTACAAAGTCCTTGTAAAGATAAACAATCTCCTCTATTTGGCGTAATTTCAATATCAAAAATACTATTTTCCAATTCGTGTTCATGACCTAGTTGGAATAATTTATTTGAAATTTCAATAATGCTTGGTTTTGATTTAAAGTTTCTTAATAAACTTTTATATGATACCTTCATTTGAATTGAGATAAGAAATCTAGATTTGATTTATAAAATTCTCTAATATCCTTTACACCATGTTTTAACATTGCAATCCTTTCAACACCAAGGCCAAAAGCTAAACCATTAAAGTTACTTGAGTCTATATTGCAATTTTCAAGAACAATTGGATTAACAATGCCACATCCTAAAATTTCAAGCCATTTGTTATCTTTGGAGAGTATATCAACCTCGGCAGATGGTTCAGTGAATGGAAAATATGAGGGTCTGAACCTTAATTTAACATCTTTACCAAATAAGTTATGTACTATTTTAAAAATTAAATCCTTTAGGTTTCCAAAATTAACATCCTTATCAACATAAATACCTTCAACTTGATGAAACATTGGTAAATGAGTCGCATCATCATCTTTTCTGTAGACTTTTCCTCCAGAAATAAACGCAAATGGTGGTTTATTTTCTAACATACCTCTAATCTGAACTGGAGATGTATGAGTTCTAAGAACATGTGATTTTTTATTAATATAAAAGGTATCATGCATCTGCCTTGCAGGATGAGATTTCTTGATATTTAACATATCAAAGTTAAACTCTTCTGTTTCAATTTCCGGTCCATCTACTACTTCGAATCCAAAAGATATTAAAAGATCCATTATAAAATCCCTCATATTATTTATTGGATGATATGCTCCAAAATCTTTTATTAACCTTGGCTGGTTAATTTCTTTTGAAGAAGACATATAAGATAAGATTAACTTACTGCTATTTTTACAACCTTCTCAAAAGTTGCTTTGTCATTTACAGCTAATTCAGAGAGCATCTTTCTGTCTAATTTAATATTTTTTTTGGAAAGAGAGCTAATCAGTTTTGAATATGAAATACCAAAATCTCTTGAACCTGCATTAATTCTTGCGATCCAGAGGGATCTAAAATCTCTCTTTTTATTTTTGCGGTCTCTAAATGCATATTGAAGAGACTTAATACTAGACTGTTTTGCTGTCTTATACAATCTACTTCTTGCACCGTAATGACCTTTTGTAGCTTTTAAAATTTTTTTATGTTTAACCTTAGCTGTTACTGATTTAGTGACTCTTGGCATAACTATACCTTTATCAATCTTGATGCCATCTTAAGAACAATACCAGAGAGTTTATTCAATCCTCTATTATGTCTTTTTCTTTTTGTAGACTGTTTGGTTAAGATGTGGTTCCTATTAGCACTTTTACTTTTTACAGAAGATCCAGTTTTTTTGAATCTTTTAGATGCTCCAGAATGTGTTTTTAATTTATATCCCATAATATTTATTTTCAATTCTTTTTTAAAGGTGACAAAATCATTAAAAGTTGTCGTCCTTCGAGAGCAGGCTCTTGATCTACACTTGCGACATCTTTTAACTCATCTTTAATTTTATCTAAAAGTTCTAAGCCCATGCCACTGTTTAGTATTTCCCTACCCCTAAATCGAACGCTTATTTTAGTCTTATCTCCATCAAGAATAAAGCTTTTAATCTTTTTTAATTTAATATTATAGTCTCCTACATCTGTTGAAGGCCTAAATTTAATTTCCTTTGTTGAATTTCTTTTAACCTTTGACTTTGAGGCAGAAATATTTTTCTTTTTATCAAAAAGGTATTTTCCATAATCAAGCAACTTACATACAACCGGATTAGTATCTTTGGGAGATACTTGAACAAGATCAAGTTGAGAGTTTTCTGCAAGCTCAAGAGCTTTATCTAGTTTTACTATTCCTTTTTTATTTCCATCTGCATCAATAAGCATGACTTTATCAGCAAGGATTTTATTATTTATGGGTGTAGTATGTTTTTTTTGCAAAATGTTTTCTGATGTCTACAATTTTAAAACAAGGAAGGATTAAACATTGATTTATGCTAAGAATATTTGAAAAATAATGTTCATATTAAAGAGCAGATTTTAAACTAAATAACAAAATTCGTAAATATTTTATGGTTGTAGAAATGATTTTTTCCATGAATTTTTGGTATATTCATAAGTTATTCTTTTATTTATTCGTGAAGTATTTCCTTCCCAAAATTCAAAATAATAAGGTTTAAAAGAGAAACCGCCCCAATAATCTGGTCTTTTAAGTTCATTATTTTCATTAATGACTGATCGATGTTTTTCTATAATTTGTTCGTAAGAGTCGATAGGCATCGATTGATTTGAAGCAATTGCTAAAGCATTTTTTTCTGGAGTTCTTCCATTAAAGTGCTTGTCAGAGAATTCAGGAGATGTTTTCTTAATTTTTGCTTTCATTCTTATCTGCACATTGGTTTGATTCCAAAATATTACTGCAGATATTTGGTCATGAGAATGAAAATTTTGTGCCTTGATAGAATTATAGTTAGAGAAAAAAATCCATTCATCGTTTATTACATACTTTAAATTTACAAATCGAGATTCTACCTCCATTGAAGATTTATTAAGTGAGCTAATTGAAATGGCCTCTATAATTTTTTGATTCTTTGCAATAGCTTCATCATAATATTTTTTTAAAAAATTATATGGTTCAGATTGATTTAAATTAACTAACTCAATCATTTTTCATTTTCCTCATAATAAGAGTGTCTTTCAATATCATCTTCTTCTCTTTTAGAACCATATTGAATTTCAATTATGTGACAAGGCCGGTCACTTTCATTAATTAGTTGATGCCAAGAATCTTTTTTGATGTGAAAAATATCTTCTTCTTTGAGTTTAGTTTTCACGTAGTTTTCTGGATTGTCATCACTATGCTTTATCAAACAATTCCCTTTACTTATGAACCAAAACTCACTCCTATGATTATGTCTTTGATAACTTATGCCTTTATTTGGCAGTACAATAAGTTCTTTGACTTTAACTTTGTCATCTGAAAAAAGATTATAAAACTTACCCCAAATTCTATCTTCTGAATTATAAACAAAATCTTTAAGGATCCAGCTTGACGAATTCTTTTTATTTTTTCCCCCTACTCCAAAAAGAAATTCAATTCCATCTACGTCTTGTTCAAGAGTATTTTCACTCGACCTGTCTCCTCCGTTACAAAAAATTATTTTTTCGTTAGGAAACATTTTTTTTATCTTTTTTAAAGCATTAATACAGGAACCTTTAGAATCATCTTTGAAATCAATTACTTTATCAACTGCGTTCAAATTTTGTATCACTGATTTTCTTTCACTAAATGGCATAAAAAATTTACCCTTTTTTTTAATAAGCCACTCATCGCTATTTAAAGCAACAACTAAAAAATCTCCATTTAATTTTGCAGAATTTATATAGTCTATATGACCAGAATGAATTGGATCAAATCCGCCACTAACAACACAAATTTTTTTTACCGCACTCATTGAATTTATAAAATTATATTATAGAAGTTTATTATATATCTCATGGAGAAAGAGCTTTTAAAATATGTTCTGATGCTGAATTTGATGAAAATTGAGCATCCTTAAGTTTTTTACATCTATCACTCATATTTCTATCTATATTATTAATAAAATTTTGAACTAATTTTTTTGAATCATGAATATTTTTTTCAGTTATTACTTGACCAATATTGTTTTCATTTATTATTTTAATCAGATCATTATTTTTATTCACAATAGCAAGCACTGGCAAGCCAGAGCTAATATAGGAAATAAATTTTCCAGGTATATTATGTGACTTGTGACTAAAATTTAAAGATAACATGCCAACGTGACACTGAGAGTATAATCCAGGTATTTCATCATATTTTATTTCTGAAAATGTTTCACAATTATCTAATTTGTATTTTTTAATGTCATTTCTAATTCTTTTTGCATATTCTCCTCTTCCCACGAAGAGAAAGCCAAGATTTTTATTATTTTTAAATTTTTTTGCTATCTCTACTAAAACTTCTGGATTTTGAGCAACACCCATGTTGCCAGCGTAAAGAAAAATTTTTCTACCTGATAGTTTTGTTTTATTTATATCAATTGAACAACCAATATTTTTTTCATCAGATATCCAATTATTTAAAACCTCAACTTTTCTTAAATTATTTTTCTCCCAAAATTTCACATGAGATATATTACCTTCTGACTGAACTCCAATTACATCAGCAACATAGAATTGATATGATTCTATAGCCTTGAAAAACCAATAATGTGGTCCTTTTGACATTAATCCAAGATCAACTGCCCAATCAGGAAAATGATCTCTTAGGATTAAATAAGAAGGGCATTTAAACTTTTTTTTTAGATATCTTATAAGAACACCAAAAAAAATAGATGGAGAATACCAAATAATTCCATCAATTCTAGTAAAGTAATTATCAGATTTTTTTAGAAACTTTATAATCTTATAAGGTGAAATAAATTCGATTATAGCTCTTTTGAAATAATTCTTATTTTTGATTGAAGGTCTATATATTCTTATTATTGTCATTCCATTTTCTTTAAAAATTGAATTTCTAATATGCTCTTTATTGTCTGTGAAAGTAATTACATTAACATCGTGTCCCTTTTTTACTAACTCGTCAGACAAATCATTCAATTGAACTGCTGCAGATGAATTCGATGGCCTAAAGCTATCCGCAACTAAAATTAAATTCATATTAATAAGAATATAGAAAATGATATTTATTCAAACCAAACCTTCTTTTTTACAACATCAGTATAGCTATGAATAATTCTTACAATTTTTTCTGAAACAGAACTTACATCATAATCATTAACTAACTTTATTTCTCTAGTCTTGCCTCTTTTTTGATTCTCAATAATATTTACGCAACGTAGAACATTTGCTTTTTCAAGACCTGTCATAATCACAGCTCCCTCTTCCATTCCCTCAGGTCTCTCATGTGATTCTCTCAAATTAAGTGCGGGAAAATTTAAGATTGAAGATTCTTCTGTAATTGTTCCACTATCAGAAATAGTACATTTTGAATTAATTTGAAGATTAATATAATCTGTAAAACAAAATGGCTTGTGAAATTGAACCAAATCATTAATGCCAATTTTAAGTTTTTTAAGTCTGTCTCGTGTCCTGGGATGAGTTGAAAAAATAACTGGGATTTTATATTTTTCAGAAATTACATTAATGATATCAATCACTTTTTTAAAATTTTTCCCATCAATATTTTCCTCTCTATGAGAGCTAATTAAAAAGTATTGAAACTTTTTTAAGTTTAATTTTCGAATTATTTCAGAGTCTTTAATTTTCTTATAGTTTTTCTCAATTACTTCCATCATTGGACTTCCAGTATTTATGATTCTTTCAGATGGGAAATTCTCTTTAATTAGATAATCTCTTGCGATTTGACTGTATGTAAGATTTACATCCGATATTACATCTACAATTCTTCGATTAATCTCTTCAGGAACTCTCATATCAAAACATCTATTGCCTGCTTCCATATGAAAAATTGGAATTTTTCTTCTTTTTGCTGGTATGGCTGAAAGAGAGCTATTAGTGTCTCCTAAAATTAAAACAGCATCAGGAATATTTTTTATGAATACTTTATCAGCTTCTTTAATTACGTTAGCAATTGTTTCAGATGACGTTTTACCAGCTGTATTAAGAAATATATCTGGTTTTCTAACTCCCAAATCTTTGAAGAAAATTTCATTTAATTCATAATCATAATTTTGACCAGTATGGATCAATAAATGATCGCAATATAGATCTAACTTTTTAATAACTTCAGATAATCTAATTATTTCAGGTCTTGTACCTAAAATAGTCATTACTTTTAATTTGTTCATTTGATTAAATCTTTAATCATCCTAAGTTTTTTTAGCTTTTCTTGGATCTCATTAACATTAAGTCGTTTTGTATTATGTGAGGTATAGTCTTCCATTTTTGATAATTTTGAATTTCCCTCAACAAAAAACTTTTTATAATTCAAATCTCTTGAATCTGCAGGAATTCTATAATATTCTCCAAGATCGTCTGCTCGAGCCATCTCTTCTCTTGATATAAGAGACTCATATAATTTTTCGCCATGTCGTGTACCAATAATTTGTACTTTGTTCTTAATTTTAAGTAAATTCTGCAATGCGGTTGCTAAATCTCCAACAGTAGACGCTGGTGCTTTTTGAACAAAAATATCTCCAGGCTTAGCTTTATCAAAGGCATATAAGACCAAGTCGACAGATTCCTCTAATGTCATTAAGAATCTGGTCATGTCTGGATCAGTAATTGTCAATGCAGAACCATCAAGCAATTGTTTTACAAATAGAGGAATAACTGAGCCCCTTGATGACATAACATTTCCATATCTTGTTGCACATAAAATAGTATCCGTTGAATTAAGTATTCTTGCTTTAGCAACCATTACTTTTTCCATCATAGCTTTTGATATTCCCATTGCATTGATTGGATAAACTGCCTTATCAGTACTCAAAACAACACATTTTTTTACTTTGTGCTTTATTGCAGATTTCATAACGTTTTCTGCACCCAAAATATTAGTTTTAATAGCTTCCAATGGATAAAATTCACATGACGGAACTTGTTTTAAAGCTGCAGCATGAAAAACAAAATCTACTCCATACATTGCTTCATTAACACTATTTATATCTCGAACATCACCAATATAAAACTTTACTTTGTCGTCATTAAGTTTGAGTCTCATTTCTTCCTGTTTCTTTTCATCTCTGCTAAAAACTCTTACCTCAGCAACATCTAACTGCAAACATTTTTTTAAAACAGCGTTTCCAAATGAACCTGTTCCACCTGTGATTAAAATATTTTTATTCGATAACATCTAATTAAACTAACCAAAAGATTTCATATCTTCAATTAGTTCTCCCCAAGGCTTTGGCTTATAACCTGTATCCCTTTCAAAATTACTCCCATTTAATGACCTATCTATTATTATAGTGTTATCTTCTATAAGTTTGATATTCTTTTTATATGTTTTAGCAACCAATTTAAGTAACTCATATTTATTAATGGGTTTTGCAGCAAGATGAACTATGCCAGTTAAATAGAGATTTGGTATAACAAAGTCCCTTAAAATTCTTGCAATCTCTATTGTTGGCATCCCTGAAAAAATAGCTTTTTTATAACCTTTTACCTGATCTTTTTGATTCAAAAACCAATCAATCAAACTTAATTTACTATTTAATTCATGCCCTATGATTGAAGTTCTTATAGTGAGCGCATCATCGCAATTAATTTCGCCAAGAAACTTACTTTTTCCATATAAATCATAACAATCAGATATATCATCTTCAGAATAGTTTCCTTTTTTACCAGAAAAGACACAATCAGTACTCATATGAATTAACTTCACTTTGTTATTCTTGCAAATTCGATAAAGTTGATGGGGTAATATTGAATTTATAAATATTGTTTTAATTGGATCCTGTGCAGTATTATTTTGTTTAATTACTCCAATGCAATTTATAACATGAGATGGTTTGATCTCTTTTACTATGGATTCAAATGAATCTAAATCATCAGCACTTATATTTGAAATTAGTCTATCTTGGATAGAATCTGGTAATAATTTCTTTTTTTCTTCATCTCTCAAGGTTCCAAAAACATCTATCCCTGAATCATGGAAACATCTTAAAATTGAATTCCCAAGCATTCCTGAGGCACCAAAAACTATTATTTTATCAGTACTATTTTTCATTTAAGTTAAAAAATTTTCAGTCATGATGAGCCAATTCTAATAAGAATTCCTTCAGTAAAACATCATTATTATTTTCAATAATTTTATTTATTCGTTGTAACTTTTCTTTGAGTAAATCCCAACTAATATAACCTTCTTTAGCTTTCATAATTTTTGGATGTGCTGTAGATAAAGCATTTTCGTCGATAATCAGCTCCTCAAATAACTTTTCACCCGGTCTTAAACCTATTTCTTTAATTTCAATTGTCTTGCGATTGTTATTTTTAGTTTCTCCATTAATCTGAAAACCACTTGAATAAATAAGAAATTTAGCCAAGTCATATATCCTTATTGGATCACCCATATCTAGAACAAAAACATCTCCACCTTCAGATAATGACGCTGATTGAATTACAAGCTGAGCTGCTTCTTCTATTGTCATGAAATATCTTGTGATATCTTTGTGAGTCAGTGTTAATGGTCCACCTTCTATGATTTGTTTTTTAAAAAGTGGAACAACCGAGCCAGATGAATTTAAGACGTTTCCAAATCTGACCATCGAAAACTTAATATCGTCAGAAAGATCGGATTTTGCCTGAAGGATTAATTCACAAATTCTTTTTGTAGCTCCCATAACGTTTGTTGTTCTAACAGCCTTGTCCGAAGACACCAAAACAAAGTTTTTCACTCCATATTCTTCTGCATTTTTTGAAATTACAAGCATTCCATTTATATTATTTTTTGTAGCTTCAATAATATTTTCCTCAACCAAAGGAACATGCTTGTATGCAGCAGCATGAAAAATAACATCTATTTTATTTGCCTTAAAAACATTTTTAATAAATTTATCATCGGTAACGCTTCCAAGATAAGATCTAATCTTTATTTTTGAGAATTCTTCTTTTAACTCTTTATCAATTTTGTATAGAGAAAATTCAGATGAATCTAAAATTAATAAATTTTCAGGTTTTGCTTTCAAGATTTGCCGACATAGTTCACTTCCAATTGATCCACCACCACCAGTAACTAGAACCGTTTTCATAGAAATACATTCTTTAATCAAATTGTGATTTGGCTCAACAGGATTTCTGCCCAGTGCTTCCTCCAGGGTAATGTTCTCTAAATTATCAATACTTTTACCAGAGGAAATTTCTTTTAAATTTGGCGCGCTTCTAAGTGCAACTGGAAAAGAAGACAAAAATTTGATTATTTCTTCTTTTTGAATATTTTCCAGCGAAGGTATTGCTATCACTATTTCATTGATATGATTTTCTTTAATCATTGATTTAATTTCTTTTCTTGAAATTATTGGAATTCCGTTAGTTCTTCTTCCATGAAGATTTTCATTGTCATCAATAAAAAATATTATTCTTTTTTCTTTAATTACTTGAAGAACTTTTGCTAATTTTGCTCCCGCATTTCCTGCACCAAATATAGCTACATTTTCAGGATTTTTTTTTGAAAACTTGATCTGGTTATACAATTTCCACAAATTTCTTGATAATAAAAATAATAAAAACGTGAATATAAAAGACAAAGAGCTCAAAACAATATTTTTACAAAAAACATAGACAATAATTGAATTTATTAGAGAACCAAATAAAAACTTCCAATAATCTTCACCTAAGTTCAATTCTGACTGAACTGATGAATAAACTCCAAAGACATAAAGAATTATCAGTGAAAATAAACCACTACCACAATAAATGATTAGATTTTTTATTTGTAGTTCTAAAATAAAATTAGAAGTTGCCAAAACAAGAAAAAATATAAGAAAATCAATCAGTAATAAACAATATGTTTTTATATTAAATTTCATAATCACATAAGTTGTTTATTTATAATAAAGAGATAGGTATTCATTTACTCTAGCATCGAAAGACATATTTTTGATTATAAACTCTCTAACTTCAAGAGCTCTTTTTCTTGCTTGGAGTTGATCAGAATTAATTTCTTTAATAGCGTTTATAAACTCATCAGCAATTTCAATTGATACAGTATGTCCTGCATTTAGCCTTCTAACATCCTCACCTGCTCCAGTTTGAGAGCTTACTATGATTGGTGTGCCGCATAATACTGCCTCTATTGGAGCCCATGCACCTTGTTCAAATCTTGATAACTGAGCTACAACATTTGAATTAGCTAAGCATTCATTTTTTTCATCACCAGACATAAAACCACAAAAAATAACTTTATCTTGAATTTTCAGATTATTTATAATTTCTTTGCAAACGTTTAGATGTCCATCATCACCACCTATTATGACAAGTTTTCCATTAGGAATTATATGCAAGGTTTCATTAAAAAATTTTATTAGTATATCTATACCTTTTATTTCATGAATTCTACCCAAGAAAGTTATTACAAAATCTTCTTTATTTATATTGAATTTTTCTCTGAAGTTATGCTCATATTTTTTTTCTAAATCTTTATATTCACTAACATCGAATGGAGGTGAAAGAATATCTATATCATTTTTTTCTAGAAATGAGTATGCTTCTACATACTCATCAACACCTACTGCTGATTCAGCAATTATTGAGCTAGCGTTTTTAATTAAATTATTTCCGAATACAAAATCAAAAAAAAGTTTTAAAAATCTCTTTTTTTTATGAATTGGCACTGCGCCGTGAGCATCTACAACATATTTGATACCTTTTATTCTTGCAACAATATATAAAATCATATTCTGCCAAGTTCTTATGACATGAAAGTGAATAATATCAGTTTTTTTTAATTTCAAAAGTGCATATATCGGTAGATATGGCATTATGCTTAAGCCAAATTTGTCAAAAAATGACCTAAAAATTTTTACTTTGAATGAAGAGTTTCCAACCAAATCCATGTCAATATTATAATCACCTGTCCAAATCTCGACTTGATTACCAGCATCAGTTTGAGCCTTAGCTATTTTGTACATCAAGTCAGATGTTCCGCCAGCAAATTTGACAGAATAAAATATAAATGGGTGAATTATTTTCAATTATCTCTCCTAGATATAAATATTATATAAAGATATAAGAATATAAATATTAATAGTGACAATAAATCTAGTGAAATTATTATTATTTGGTTTTCAAAAAAATTAGTGATAAAGCTGGTTACGAATGAATTGTAAATCAAATAAGGTACGATAGCGCTAATTGCAAATGTCAGATGTCTTAATTCGCTAGTTGAATCTGTAGATATATAAAAAAACATTAAAGTTAAAAGATAAATAATCAGGGCTGAGCAAAAGAGAGAAAAAATTACATATACGGTTTCATATTCACTTAGATACAAAAGTATTGCTATTAAAATGGATATAGAATAAGACGCAAGAAATGTATATGTAAATATATCTGATCTACCTTTACCTATACACGTAATATAAAAAAAATTTTCAAAAAATTTCATTGCTGGCATTAGTGAAATTATCCATCCCAGTGAAACTAGTTCCTTCCAATTATTACCAAGTATAATTAACAGGATTTCGTCTGAATAATTATAAAATAAATGGAAACTAACAATAGATATAAGAGCTAGGTAAAGACTCATAAAGTTCGTTTGTTTATATTTCTTATTTTTCGATGCACCTGATTGAATGCCTAATGTGGTAAGACTATATCCACCAACAGATACGCCAATTATTCCAATTGCATATGCTCTAGAATAAAACCCTAAAAGCGCTGGCGAGAGTATTAGTGATAAAAATAATTTATCAATATGATTTGATACTTTTATAGCTAAATCACCAAAATACGTAAATATATTCAATTTTGAAATTAATAATTTGATTTCAAAAAATTTTGGCAATCTATCATAAAAATAACTACCAGTAAAAAATACTGCCAGTAAAATACTTATTAACGATTCAACAAATAACTTAAAAGCTAGAGCTTCAAAAGTATTTTTTACAAAATACACATATAAAATAGAGGCAATAGCACCAAGAAACATAATACAAAAAGGCAAAATATTAATTAGAAAAAATTTTTTTTCAAACTGGACTTTACCGAAAAGTAAATTCGCAATAAGGGTAAAAGGGAGACTTAAAAAAATATATAAATAAGTAAACTTTGAGTAATTTTCAAAGCCAAGGAAATATATCAATATTGGTATTAGCAATATGTAAGTGAATAATATGAGAGTGAAATTCCACGTTAATAAGGTTGAAAAAACCTTATCGAAGTTATTAGTCTGTGAAATCAATATATTCATCTGGCCGGCTTCAATTATTAGCTGCACAATTGAAAATATAGCTAATAATTTAATCCAATACCCATAATCAGAGGGAGAGAGAATTCTTGCAAAGATCACTAAAATGGCAAAATTTACAATATATCTTCCAAGCGCACCAAAAACAAATATGGTCGAATTGGTTGCATTAAAAATATTATCTGCTTTCATTGATATATCTTAAATATCTCACTCCAAAGATTAAAGCAAAAATATATGTAGGATTATAATAATTTGGCACTAACAAAATGGAATTGATTGAAAACATAACAATAATACATAAATAAAAGCCAACTCTAGATGATGCATCAAGATTTCTTTCAACAAAAATTAACATTATCAATAATATGACAAACCCACTGATCCCAAAATCACAAGCAAGGTTGAGAAATCCAAAATTATTTGTTCCAGATGCCATTAGACATGTTCTTTCGCCAGTGAAAAATTCAAAGCTAATATATTTAAATTGTTCAAGCGCAGCTCCAAGTAAAAATTGGGCGCCATCTAATCTTTGTAATACATCGAATGATCCACCTCTTATTGATGGAATAGACTGTAATAAAAAATCAAAAGCATAAAGAATCAAAAACGAAGATCCTAAGATAAATAAAGAGGATTGATGTCGGAATTTAAACCATTTAATCAAATAAGTCTGAAAAATTGTAAACAACAAAACAAGAGTCATGTTCGACTGACTTAACACTAATAATGAAAAAAGGAATATGCCAAGCAGCTTATCTTGTATTGGCATTTTTCGATGATGATTTCTTATAAAAATGTATAGTATTAAAAAAGTGAGGACAAAAAAGTTATCGACATTTTCAAAAGAAAATCCTGCAAACCTTCCACCATAACTTATAAATCTATCAAGGGTTATTAATCCAACCTTTGACATAAGAAAAATAATAAAGGCTGAAGAAATTAAAAAAATAGAAATCTTATAATAGTTCTCTGCTATTTTTAGCAAATCATTCTTATTAACATTATAGAAAAAGTATATAAACCCGCATATAAGAACGAATAAGAAGAATCTATCAAAAGCAAACGTATCTATGGATAAAAATAATAATGGTGCAATGCAAATACAAGAAAAAAATATAAACAAATCATTTCTAGTGACTTTAAATGTTACCAACGAGCGAAAAGCAACTAGTGTAAAAGTAATTAATGAAAGCCAAAATGTGGCAGAAAGTCCAAAAAACATGAAAACACTTAAATTAGCAGAAAGTGATAAAACTAAATAAGGATGATTTAACAATTTTTAAGCCTTCAAGCTTTTTACTCTTTTAACTATATTGTCAGCAGATAATTTAAAATGATTAACTAAAAAATTTTGGTCGCCAACAATTTTTGGAAATTCATCATTTAAACAAAATGACAAAAAATCATTTGGCATTGTATTATTTTCTAGACATATATGCGCAATTATTGAACTCAAACCTCCAGTCTTATTATGCTCTTCAAGCGTAACAACAATTTTTGAATTTTTTATAAATTCAATAACTTTAGCTTCGTCGATTGGTTTAAGTGTATGAACATCTATAATTTCCACTGTTATATTATCTTGCTCAAGCAATTCTTTAGCCTTGTATGCCTCATTTATGATCCCTCCGTAAACAAAAATAGATACATCTGAACTGTTTGATGATTGTTTAATTTTACCAATTTCATAATTAAGTTCGTCTTTTATAAATTCATCTCCTGAGGATTTATCAATTCTTAGGTAATATGGTCCTTTTGAAGAAATTATCTGATTCATAAGAATTGAAGCGGATTTCTTTGAAGATGGTGCAACTACCTTCATATTTGGAATAGCGCCCATAATTGCAATATCTTCAGTTGCAAAATGGCTTGCGCCAAGTTGTCCATATGAAAATCCTCCACCAACAGATATAACAGTAACATCAAGGTTATGGTAACAAACATCATTCCTAATGTGCTCTAAACATCGGAGTGTATTAAAGTTACCTATTGAATAGGTGAATACTTTTTTTCCTTCTAAGGCAAGACCTGCTGCAATAGCTGTCATGTTTTGTTCTGATACACCTGCATTGATGAACTGTTCAGGAAGTTCCTTAATGAAATTATCTAATACTCCAAATCCCAAATCACCTGTTATAAGAATAATGTCTTTATTCTTTTTGGCATGAACATGAAGTTCTTTGATTACAGTATCTCTCATAAAATTAGGATTAATTATAAAACATTTATTAAAAGATGGATTCTTTTAATGCTATAGTTGAAGATGTTTTAAACGAGATTGGTTATAAATTGAAAACAATTATTTTTAAGTTTCTAAAATTAATAACACCGCCCGTATTTATATATGGTTTTTCAAAAATAAAAGTCTATTTTGAAAGTAAAGACAGGCTTTTTGATGGTGATGATAATTTATTTAAAAAATATTTAAAAAGCTGTGAATTCTATGCTGAGTATGGTTGTGGTAAATCAACTAATTGGGTATTAGAAAATACAAATGCAATTGTCTTCTCTGTGGATACATCAAATGATTGGGTCAAAAAAGTTGATAGAGAAAATAATGATAAATTAAATATAAAGTATGTAAATGTTGGAGAAATTGGTCCATGGGGTACGCCGTTAACTTATAAAAAAAGTGATTCATTTAAGTTATATACTGATTGGATATGGAGTCATGATAATAAACCTAAGTGTGTTCTCATCGATGGAAGATTTAGGGTTTGTTGTTTCTTGACATCATTGAAATTTGCTGATGAAGGAACAGTCTTAATATTTGATGACTATATGGAAAGGCCATACTATCATATTGTAGAAAAGTATATTCAAAGAACCGAGTTCTCAAAAAGGCAATGTATTTTTATTGTTCCCAACAAATCAAAAATAAATTTAGTTGAATTAGATGCAGATATAGCAAATTTTAGATACGTTATTGACTAGATTAATTTTCAATGATCCTCATGTAATCATTAGCAAGTTTTCTAAAAGTATAACTCTCTAAAATACTGCTATCTGGATTAAGATAATCCTCATGCAATGACAATTTGATCTTCATTGCAATTTCTTCAACTGAAGAGGCTTCATAGGTATTTGGAAAATCTCTCAATAAAACAGCAGAGGCTTCCTCATACCTTTCATCAGAAACAAATAAAATTGGTCGTCTAGCTCCAATATACTCAAACATCTTTAAATAATATCCATCAATGAAACCACTATGATTACAGCCAAATATAACATTTAAAGATGATGTCATTTGAATATTTGCTATTAATTTGTTGTCGATAGGTCCAATAACTAATGCCTGATCCTCAAGATTATTTGCTCTAATTCTATCCTTAATCCATGAACTAGTTGGGCCATAAATTTCGAATGTTATGGTTTTATCATTCAACATTGAAATAGCTTTGAGAAACTTATCAAATGTTTTTTTTTGCATCTCTTCATAAATAGTGCCAGAGTACCTTATAACTCTATTTTCAATTTTTCTATTTGGCTGTAATTTATACTTATTTTCGCAAAAACCATTAGTAATTGAATGAACTTCTCTTCCATAATATTTTGATAAAGTTTCTGCCCACATTGGAGTAGTAGTTGTAATTACATTAGCAGCAGTCAATATTTTTTTTTCTATAAGTCCATCTAAATATTTTCCAATAAATTTTCCTTTATGATTGTGATTTAAACTCCACATATCTCTGAAATCAGCACACCACTTAATGTTAAATTTTGTGCATACACGATATGCTATTAAATGTGCAGATATCGGTGATGAAGATGAGATAACAATATCAGGCTGAAAATTTAATATTAAATTATCAATTTCGATTTTCTTTTTTAAGTACCATTTGTAGAAATACTCATCAGGGTAACTTATAAGATAGCTGATCAATCCAAATATTGATCTAAAAAAAGTTATTTTTCTGAGTAATTTTTTAAAAATGTTTTCTTTTTTTTCTACATGAGAGAGAGTATGTTTAGCTTCATTTTCATTTGAAAAACTATATATTTCTACTTTTTTTCCATGTTTTTTGAATTCTTCTGCCAAGGTTGTCATTCTTGGCATAGCATGAATTCTATCAGCAATTATAAGTATATTTTTAATATCTCTTTTGTTAGGTAAATTCATCAATCACTAAAAACACTTATTATAAATAATCAAGAAAATATTCTTAAATTTAACATTGATAATATAAAAATTTATCAATTGAGGATTGTTTCTTGGAAATAATATCATTTGGAATTTTATATTTTTTTGTAGTTTCAATGAATTGGCATAGCTTAATAGGGTCTTTAAAAAATATTTTATTTTTATAAAGCAATTTTATTTCTTCAACAATTTCATTGTCATACCATATCATTGGATCAATTAAAGCTAGATGAAATATATTTGAATTGAAGCATTTTAAGATTGCAGTAGTATCAGCCGTGTTAATAATAGATTTGAAATTTCTAAGATTTTCTTCAAGTGTTACTTCTTTTGGATCAATCATACATAGGTGAGGATTATGAGATTTTAAATACTCCGGTAAGTTCCATCCATAATCATTAAAGTGAGGTCTAAAATAGACTTTTTTATAAATATTTTTAAGCTGATAACAAAGCGATGATAAGCTTTCAGCGTATTTTTCGCACATTTGCCATTGATCTGGTGCTGGAAAAACTCCTGATCTATAGATTTCGAAAGTAGTGCCTACTACAAGAACGTTGTTGTAATCTTCAGGTATAAAATAATTTTTTGTTTTTACATTTTTTAAATCAGGAGATCTATTTATTGTTTTTAAATTTGTTCTTTTTCTAAATTGTGAAAATGGAATAATTTTTGATGCTATTCTTTTTTCCCAATCTCTATCAGTCCACTTTGGTAAATGATAACCACCACCATGAGAGGTAATTATGATTTCTATGTTATTAACTTTAACTTCTTTAGCGAGCTTGATTTTAAGTAACTCATTATTGTAATGGGCTGTTTTAAGAAAAAAGTTGCTACCTTGCTTGAATGAGATTTTATCTGAAATTTCTTCTATTTTTTTAAAATCCTCTAACAAAGCTTTTGGTATATTACAACTTAGATAAAGTGCAATAGAATTATAATTCTCGATACCAGCATCCAAAAATCCATTTTTTAAATTATGATAAAGTTTTTCTCTTAAATTATTATTAAAATTAGAATATGTAAAATTATAATCATCAATATCAGGCATAAGTTCAAAATTATTACTAATTATGCGAACAAGAAAATTATCTGGAAATATATTTATATGACTCTTTGATGTTATTAAATGTAATCTCTTTATAAAGCTTTTAAATTTTTGTTTAAATGTTCTTGGTTCGTTTGGTTTGCTGATTTTATTTATAACATTTTCAAGTTGTTCAAAATTTCGAATCTTATTTTCAATAAAATAATAAACTAAGGACTCATTAAAGTTGTCAGATTGAAGCATTACTCTTAATTCTTTTATATTTTTAGGAATATTCACTACTTTATGAAATGGTAATTCGACTTTAAGATTTAAGTTCTTATTCTTAAGATAGTTATATTCCTCCGATGCTGATTTATAGTGGAATATTAAATATGTGACCCAATTATAAAAAATTATATCTACGCCTTTTTCGTCCAGATCTAAATCAAATAATTCCAAGTAAGATAAATATATAATTTTGACTATTTTTTGAGATTCATCTGACCATTCATTATAAGTTTTAGTTCTAATTGCTGGAATTGATTGAAACATGAATTTTTTGTCTTTTTCGAGAATATTTAATGCATTTGGTTTGAAGCACGCAGCCGACATTGGCTCACAATTTCCTTCATTTTTTTTAAATTGTCTTGATGAAACTGCAATTTTCATAATGCTTATAATTTTGAGCAAACAAAATACATTACTCTGATATCAGTCAAGTTAGTATCTTTGTTTATTTCTTTTAATTTGCCTAACTCTGATTGATAAGAATCAATTGGCAGAATATCTGGGATTTTTTTATAAAATAATTGTTTTCTTAAAAAGATTAGTATATTTTTAAGAAGAGAATTTGAACTAAAAAATTTTTTTAAATTTGAAATATTATTTTTATTAATTTTTGTATCTTCAATTTTTGCAAGAATAGTTGCTTTAAAGCCATATTTTTTAAGCTTAGTTAATATTTCACTGTAAGTATAGTAACTAATGGTATTTCTACTTGGTTGAAAATATTTATGATCTGGGTTGGTCTGACAAAAAATTAACTTTCCGTTATTTTTTAAAACTCGTGAACACTCTTCAAGAAAAATATCAAAATCAAGATAATAAATTATAGCAAAAGCAATAATTAGATCCTTGCATTTATCATTTAATAATGTTTTTTGAGCATCGCCTTGGTTTATTTGGAAGTTATCATTAAATCTTTGGTGGTACTTTTTTTTTAATGCATCAACGTTTTCATGAAGATAATCTATCCCATAGTAAGATTTAGCAATCTTTAGAATCGTTTTAATTCCATAGCCATAGCCAAAACCTAATTCTAAAACGTCTTTATTAGATGCATAGTTAAGTGCAAGTGCATATCTTAGAGTTATTTCTTCTGATGCGGATGGAGGATATTTTTTTCCAGGCTTTTCAACATCCTCAAATAAGAGCTGTTTGTTTATATTCACTTTGATTACAATCTAAAAACTTTCATTCCAGCTTTATGGCAACTTTTTTTATCAAATATTGATTTGATATCAAAAAGTATTTTCGTTTTACCAAAAATATTATTTAATGCTTCAAATGGCAATTCTCTATAACATGAGTGGCCTACTGCAAATACTGCAACATCGAGATTTTGCATATCTTCAAATTTTGTTATATTTATTTTGTATGTGTTTGCATCTTTCTCTGATATGTATGGATCATTTACGAGTATCTCATTGTTAGTTGCAGATATCATTTGAAATAGCTCCAACGACTTGCTATTTCTTATATCTGGGCAATTTTCTTTAAAGGTAAGACCAAAATACCCTATTCTCATAGATGACTTTTTACCTTCATTATTAATTTCAGTAAATAATTTATCAAAAATATATGAAGTCATGGTGTCATTTATTTTTCTGCCTGACAAAATAACTTCAGGATCATAGCCCATCATTCGAGCCTTATGTGTTAAATAATATGGATCGACTCCTATGCAGTGTCCTCCTACAAGACCTGGCCTGAATGGTAAAAAATTCCATTTCGTCTCTGCGGCTTCAAGCACTTCAAGGGTATCAATATCAATTCTGTCGAGAATAATAGATATTTCATTCATTAGTGAAATATTCAAGTCTCTTTGCGTATTCTCTATTACCTTTGCGGCTTCAGCAACTTTGATAGAGCTAACTTTGTGTGTTCCAGCATCTATAATATTTAAATATAATTCATTTATTTTTTCTAATGTGTCTTCATTTGATCCACTTACAATTTTTTTTATTGTCCTTATGGTATTTTGTTTATCTGCAGGATTAATTCTTTCTGGGCTATATCCAACGAAAAAGTCAACATTAAATTGCTTACCAGAACTTTTTTCAATTAATGGAACACATACTTCTTCAGTGCATCCAGGATATACTGTTGACTCATAAATTATGATGGATTTATCTTTAATAGATTTTCCAACAATCTCAGATGCGTTTTTTAATGGATTTAAATCTGGAGAATCTGTTTCATCTACAGGTGTTGGCACTGTAACAATATAAAAATCTTGATTTTTAATATCAGTTATATTGTAGGTAAAATCTATGTCAATACTCTCTAAAGTCTTTTCGTCAACTTCGCGAGTTGAATCTTTATGTAATTTTAATTCTTTGATTCTTTTTTTATTAATATCATAGCCAGTTACATTATAAACTTTGCCTAGTTCTACAGCTAAAGGCAATCCAACATAACCCAAACCAATGACACTCACTGTAGATAGTTTTTCTTTCATTGCTCTAATAAACTTTTTCTTGCAAGCAATTCTTCTTTTGCAGCATCATACTCTTTATCTTGGGCATTTCTATAATGCCAAAGTACAGAGTTTTCCATAAACGACACTCCCTTACCTTTTATGGTATCGCATATTACAAAAGTAGGTTTTGTTGATTTTTCTATTGAAAAGTCTAAGGCTTTAACTAATTTTTCGATGTCATGTCCATCCACCCTTTTAACATTAAATCCAAAAGATATTGCTTTATCTTCAAGCGGCTCTAATGCCATAGTGTTTTCTATACTATCAAGTGATTGAATCTTGTTGTAATCGATAATGGCGCATAAATTATTAAGCTTCATATGATTAGCAAAAAGCATTGCCTCCCAGTTGGATCCTTCATCAAGTTCACCGTCTGATAATAAACAAAAAGACCGTGCCTCATTGCCATCTAATTTTAAAGAATATGCTCTTCCAGCAGCCACTCCCAGCCCATGCCCCAATGAGCCTGTTGAAAACTCAACACCTGGAATTTCATAGTGAGAAACATGTCCTGACAGTTTGCTGCCATTCTTATAATGCGTTTCTAAAATATTTTTTTTAAAAAAACCAATCTCAGCTAAAGTGGCATAAACTGCGGCTCCGCCATGACCTTTTGACATTATAAATCTGTCTCTCTCAGGAAATTCAGGATTTTTAGGATCAATATTCATTACTCCTTTATATAAGGCTGCAAGAATGTCTACAGATGATAAACAAGACCCAATATGAGAGCTATTACCATTACTTGTCATTTCCAAGCAATGAAGCCTTACTTTGGCAGCAAATAGTTCAATTTCTTCTATCAATTTGTATACTCATTAATATATTTTGTTAATATTTTTTCCATATAATTAAGTTGATCATCTGTTATACCCATATGCATAGGTAACATAATGCATTCTTCGAAAAATTGATTTGTTCTATCATAATGAATATTATCTGATTTTGTATCCTCAAAACCTTGAATATCGATTATTGAATAACCTCCCCATTGAATTAAGCTTCCAATATTATGATCTGAGAGAAAATTTTTAAAATTATCTCTATCTTTCACTTCGATTTCATAATTCTGAAAGGTATTAAAATATCCATTAACTCCGTCCTGTATTTCAGGTAATTTAAAAATACTGGACTTTGAAAGTATGTCATCATAAAACTTTGCAATTTGACGCCTGCGCGCAACATCCTCTTCAAAGTGCTTTAACCTAAGTGTCAAAAATGCTGCTTGTAGATTATCTAACCTCGAATTTGTTCCAAGACCTTGAACAATTCCAGATTCATCTCTACCATGATCTCTGTACATTTTTGCCTTCTCGAACAGATCATTGTCATTAGTTAAGATAGCTCCTCCGTCTCCAAAACATCCAATTAATTTTGCAGGATAAAAGCTTAAAGTCCCAAATTTTCCAAAACCTCCAGCATGGATTTCATTATATTTTGCTCCAAGTCCTTGTGCGCTATCTTCCATCAAGACTAAATTATTATCTTCTGCAATTTCTATAATTTTTTTCATATCACAACACCTTCCATTTAATTGTGTTGGCATGATTGCTTTAGTATTTTGTGTAAGAACATCTTTTACTGAATCTGCAGATAACATTCCATGATCATCTATATCTGCACATATGGGTCTTGCTCCAGCTAACTTAATTGCTGCTGCAGTAGCAACGTATGTGTGAGCCGATATAATTACTTCATCCGTTTCTTTAAAACCAATACAATTCATGCCCACAATCATTGCATTTGTTCCATCATTAACACCAAGGACATGCTTTATACCAGTGTATTCCTGCAAATGGATTTCAAATTCATCTAAGTCTCTTTGAAGAATATAAGCTCCTCTGGAGCAAACATCCTCAAAAATAGCATTAAATTCAGGTTTAAAGCGTTTATATATATTTTGATAATCAAAAAAAGGTATTTTCATAATATTATCCTATAAAGTTAACATTTGGCTCTCTAATTTTTCTAAAGCTATCCAAAAACCTTCTCCATTATTCTTATGCCCTTGCCAAATTTCTGGAATAAATGAAGCATCTGGACACCCATCTTTTAAAATTTTACTCAATTTTTTAAAGTTTATTTGACCTTCGCCAATTTGAAGACCTTCACCATTAAGATCTTTGGCATCTCCCATGTGAATATGTGAAGTTATCGGAGATATTTTTCGTGCATATTCATAAAAGTCCTCTTTAAAATAATTACATGTAAGTTGAGTATGAGAAACATCAAAACACATTCTTAAATTAAATCTGTCACACCATTCAATTATTTCATCAATTTTTACAAAAAGATTTTGATATCTTTGCCCACCAAAGTGCCAAGGAAATGGAGCCATTGTCTGTGGGATAAGTTCAACACCATCCATATCCAATTTTTTAAGGCTATCTCCAAATAGTTTATATAAAGATTGCTTTTTGGAATCATGTATTGGGGAATCCATAGAAAAACCACCAATATTTGCTACTATAAGAGGCCGATTTGTACTTGGGAAAAATTTTTTTAATTCTCTAGTGATATTAATAACCCTTTGAGTTTCTTTAATTGAGAAATTTCTATACTCATCATCTTCACTTGCAAGGTCCATCAATCTACTTTTTGAGAATAGTTCAGGAGCATGAACAACAAATTTTGCAGAATATTTACCATCAATATAATCTGATATTTTAAGGTCCATATCCGAATATGAAAGATGAAATTCCCAAATATCTGGTGAAATTATATTAGTATAATTTTTGAAGTCATGATATCGAACTGGAACACCCCATGGTCTGTCGAAATTATATGCTCTAGGTTTTGTGTAACTGTTATCAATATCAGATTTATAAAAAAAGTCTTCTTTTTTCACTTCACGATTTAGGGTCTTACCAATTAATTCGTTGAATAATTGCGGTGAAAGACCCTGACCTGGACTTTTAACAATTACATCACTTTTTTTAATGACTGATCCAGGTTTTAAATTTTTTGAAGCAACAAGACTCTTTCCAAGATTTTCTCTATTGATCATTTCTCCTTGTGAAAGTAATCTCTCGCCATGACTACCTAAAGCTCGTTCAATCTCCCTAATACCAATTATTAATTTTGAGAATTCATCATAAGTAAGACTAGCAGCATGATCAGGACCCTCCATATTTCTGTCAAGGGTAAAATGTCTCTCAATTACACAAGCTCCTAGCCCCACAGCAGCAAGAGATATATTTATTCCCCTTTCATGGCCAGAATACCCAATGAGATCATGTTTTTTTTCTAACTCTCTTATCCAATTTAGATTAATATCATGAACAGGTGCAGGATAGGTGCTGTTGCAGTGTAATAATATAAATTCTGTTTTCTTCTCTTTTAAGAAACTAACAGTTCTATCTACTTCCTCTGATGTACTCATACCAGTTGATAATATAAGTGGTTTTTTAGTTTTATTTAATGCTTCAAGGAGTGGAAAATTTGTTAAATCTGCCGAAGCCACTTTGTATGCTGGTAATCCAAAACTTTCTAAAACTTTTAAACTTGAGAGGTCCCATGGAGTACATAAATACATAATCTCCTCTTTTGAACAAAAATCAAATAATTTTTTATGTTCTTCTATGCTCAATTCAAATTTATTAAGCAAATCGACTATATACTCTGTCCCAAGGTCTTCACCATCCTTTTTTAAAGATTTTTCTCTGTAAACCTCATTTAAATTTCGCATTTGGAACTTAACACAATCTGCACCCATTTTCTTTGCAAGACTAACCATTTCAATAGCCTTGTCAAAAGAACCATTATGATTATTTCCTATTTCTGCTATTACAAAAGTTTTACCTTTTTGAATAATGTGATTATCAATTTTTAAATGCATTTGCTCACCAAATTAGCAATATTATGATCGAATTAAGATAATAATTCATTATCTTTAATTTGTTTCTCGTATGCTCCAAGACCTAATCCCATCGTCATCAAATTGAAAGTCTCGTATCTCAAGATTCTGATCTGATAAATAATTTATTAATTTATCTCTCTTAAAAGGCTCTGAAAAAAATAGAAAATAACCTCCACCACCAGCACCTAATATTTTACCTCCAGCTGCTCCATTTTTTAGTGCACCCTCATATAAATTATCAATTTCTTGTGACGAAATTTTAGTACTAAACTGTTTCTTATAATTCCATGCATCATTTAAAGATTTTCCAAACTCATTAATTTTTCCTCTGAGCAGCATGTTCCTTTGAGAATAACAAAGATCTACGTTTTTACTTACCAAATTTTTAATGTTATTTTCTTTAAGTGATTTTTTTTGATCATCATGTATATCACCAGATTTATGCATTTTGCCGGTATTGCATAAAATAAGAGATTCCTCTAACTCTAACTTTATCTCAGGGCGTAATCTAAGTGAATGAACAATATTTTGATCTTTTTTGAATTCCATAAAATTGAGTCCACCAAAAATAGTTGCATATTGATCTTGCCAGCCTCCTGATATTCCCATATGAATTCTTTCTGCTTGAAAACAAATCTCAGATAACTCATGTAGGTCCCATTTATCAATTCTAAACTCATTGAAACAACCTAAAATAGCTGCAGACACAACCGACGAACCGCCAAGACCAGATCCAACTGGGAAATCAGATCTTATGAATAAATCAAAACCAAATTCTGGTTCAATTATTTTTATTAGAGCCTGAATTAATGGCAATTCAGACTTCTTTTTTAAAGCATTTTTTAGAGAATCGGCATTTAATTTTTTTTGTAAGTCATATGAAAAAATTTTTATTTTATTATCAGAGCGTTTTCTTAAAAGAGCATGTGAATACAAAGATATAGTAGAATTAATTACAGCTCCTTTATTCTCTGAAAAAAAATGCGTAACATCTGAACCTCCGCCTCCAAAGCTAATTCTAGCTGGAGCCATGCATCTTGCATAAGTTTTTATTTCTTTATCAATTGGAAAATGCTCTCTTGAGATAACACTGACTAAATTTTTTTTACTATCCAGTAATGGAATTACTTTGATTTGATTGTCTAAATTTTTGAGAATCTTTTCTCTTTCAGTATCTTTTGAAAACCAAACAAAATCTTGATTTACACATTTTTCAATCTTATCGTTTATTGACCCTCCAGAAAGTAAATATCTTCTTATGTCTCCATCTGTAAGAGCGCCTATTACAGCTGATGCCTTATTTGTGGCAAAAATAATCCCATTATTATTTTTTTCAATAAGTGCTAGTGCTGTTTTGAGCGAATTACCTTTAAATACTGAAAAATTTTTAATATTCATAAGTATCAGACTTTTTCTTCTCAGAATTTAATTCTTTTAAGAATTTTATAACATCGTTTATGCTTTCTAACTCTTGAGCTTTTAAACTAGAAATATCCTTTTTTCCCCTGTAATTCAATAAAATATTTGTGCCAACTCCCGCCAAATTACCTGCAATGATATCTGAAACTTTATCACCAATCAAAATTGAATTCTCAGGATTGATTTTAAATTCTTCAATAGCCTGAATGATCATTCCAGGATTAGGTTTTCTAGAGTAATGATCTTTTTTGTACTCTCCTAGGCCATATTTAGGGTGATAGGGTGAAAAATATACTTTATCAATAGAACATCCTTCTTTTTCAAATCTATCGCACATCCAATCAGTTAACTTTTGAAAATCATGTTGAGTATAGATGCCTCTCCCAATTCCTGCCTGATTTGTAATTACAATGACTAAAAATCCGTTTTTTTTTGCCTCACTTACTAAATCAAATATGTTGTCCATAAAGTCAAAGTTTTGAACTTTATGAACGTAACCATAATCAATATTAATTACGCCATCTCTGTCTAAAAAAATTGCGTTCTTCATAAAAAATTATTTTTAAATGTAAAAATATTTTCTAAATAAAACAATTATCGATGACAGGATAAATCCAAAAAATGTTCCAAATATACATATTAAAGATCTATTTGGAGAATATTTTTTTTCAGGAATAAATGGTTTATCTAAATACTCAAGAAGATATTCTGATCGAATATTTGATAGCATTTGAATGTTTAATTGGGATTCAATAAGTTTACTTATTGCAGATTTTAATTCAGATTTTTTGTTTACAACAAGTTGATTATTTAAGTAATCTAAAGAGTCCTTTGAAGATTTAAGATCTTTTAATCTTACAATATTATTAGCTTCAGAAATAATAAGATTTAAAAAATAATGAGCAAAATCGGGAGATAAATGACTAACTGAAATCGAAATAAAACCTGTTTTAGTGTCTTTTTCAATTGTTAAGTATTCGCCAATATAATCCTCATGCACCTCTAGATACGTTGGCACTGTTTTATAATTTTTTGAGGGTGCTCTTACCCAAATCATTTTATTAGCATCATAAATATTTGGATCAAATATCGTCTCTCTTTTGCTAGTATCAAATTCCTGTGCTGCCATCAGTTGAGGCAAAACGTCATCAAACTTAAGTAAGTGTTTTAAGAACTCTCTTGATTGAATAATTTTAATAGCATAATCACCTCTATCACTATTTGCACCAGAACCAATATCAATGCCAGCAAGTGAGGCTAATCCGCCATAATTTGAAGCTATATCAGAACTTTTATTATTATCTTCTACTATTTTTAATAAAGCATCTGATTTATATATATTAGTCAATGATAATGATAAAAATACTGAAGATATTGCAAATATAAAGACGAATGCTGAAATAAAAATCTTACTATTCCATAAAGTGATGATAATATCTCTGAGGTCAACATCTATGTCATTTGATAAGCTATTTTTAATTTTTTCCTCGGTACCTCTCTCCATGGTTGCTTATTTTAGCAGACATGAAGTTAATGTGTATTTTTTAAATATGGTTTTTATTGGTGGTACCCGGAGCCGGACTTGAACCGGCACGCCATTTCTGGCGAGGGATTTTAAGTCCCTTGTGTCTACCAATTCCACCACCCGGGCTGTTAAACACAATTATAATTCTAAAATTATAAATTTTAAAAATATTTATTAAGATTTATATAAAGATTCCTCGACTGCCAGACATACTTCATGGCCAATAAGCGTATGTATTTCTTGAATGTTTGCAGTTTTATCTGATGGCGCATGAAATATAAAATCACAAAGGTTAGATATCTCTAATTGCTTGTTATTTCCAGTAAAAAGAATTACTTTTGTACTCATAGTATTTGCTTTTTGAATAGCTGAGAGGATATTTTCACTTTTTCCACTTGTAGAGTAGCAAATTAGGGTGTCGCCATCATCACCAAGTGTTTCTAACTGTCTTGAAAAAACTTCTTTATAACCAAAATCATTTGTCCATGCAGTAATGAACGATGTATCGACTGTAAGTGCAATAGCTGGAATGCCTGTTCTAAAATTTTTACAATTCAACGTTGCGCAATATTCAGCTGCCATGTGTTGACTTTCTGCAGCGCTTCCACCATTGCCACAAAACATAATTTTATTTCCAGATTTTATTGTTTTACAAATAATTTCTTTAATTTCATTTATTGACTCCACAAGATAATCCAAATTTTGATTTATTAACTCAGCTCTTAGCTTTAGTCTCTCTCTAGATTCATTCATATTATTTTTACCATGTCGATCTCCCACCATCGATAACCAATGTTGCACCTGTCATATAACTAGAAGCTTCTGAAAGTAAGAAAATAATTGCTCCTTGATATTCGTTTTTTTGCGCCATTCTTCCAAGGGGAATCAAATTATTAATTTTATTTAAAAATTCTTCACTCTGGCCATTTTCTATTCCTCCAGGAAGAAGTGCATTGCTTCTAACACCCTCCTCATTCCAATATGTAGCTAAATATTTTGAAAGTCCTACAATTGCGTGTTTAATCACAGAATATGAAACTGGTTTATATTGTGTCTTCTGATTCTGATTTTTATAAAGCCTATGATCAGGTGCAATTAAACCTAAATCAGATGAAATATTTACGATAGAGCCTTTTTTATTTTTAGCCATGTATGACCCAAAAACCATAGAACAAATTAATGCTCCCTTTATGCCAACATTCATCTCAAGTTCCCACAAATTAAGATCATAATCTTCCAAATTATTATCATTGTCTAGATTATTTTTGAATTCGGGATTAATTGCTGCATTATTAATTAAGCCAATAATTTTTGTTGGCATATTTTTAAGAGATTCCAAAACCTTTTCAACATCATTTTTATTAGTTATATCACATTCAAAAATGTGAATACCAGTGAAGCCATTTCCTTGAAATTCATCTTTTAATTTTTGCAATTCTGTATAGTTAATATCAATAAGAGCAACACTTCCTCCACTTTGTAAAACTGCTTTTGCATGCTCTTTTCCCATCAAGCCGGCTGCTCCAGTTATAACAACAATTCCTTTTATTTCAAAAATATTAGTCATAGATTTTAGAAAGACCTTGTTTGACCTCCATCAACCATTAGTAAAGATCCATTAATAAAAGTATTATCTTTTGATAATAACCATATTACATCATATATATCCATAGGCTCTGCAAAGCGATCTACTGAAACATCTTCTAAAATCTTTTTCTTAAATGAATAATTTTTTCCCTTCAATTTTTTTTCCCACGATGATCCCGGGAACATAATATTACCGCAGATTATTCCATTTAAACGATAATTATATTTAACAATATATTTTGAATAGATATTGATGTAGTTATTTAATGCTGACTTTGCAACTGAATATGTTGCGGGCGCACCCGGAATATATTCATGGCCACAAATTGATGACACACAAATTATTGATACTTTGCTTGATTTAGAATTTTTTATTAATGCATTCACAGTATTTACTGTTGAAAAGAAATTTAAGTCGAACACTCTTTTCCATTCCTTAAGAGTCTCATTACCAATTGGAACTGAAGAACCTGATCCAACATTACAAACCAAAACATCAATATTTCCAAGGTATTTTTCGGCACTCTTAATTAATTTATTACAATCATTTTCTTTTGTAACATCACATGCCATACCTTCAGTATTTAACTCCTTGCATCTAATAGATACATTTTTTTTTGATAATCCATTTATAAAAACTTTATTTCCGTTATCAATAAAAATTTTTGCAAGATTGTATCCAAGACCATTGGATGATCCAGTTATCAAAATATTCTTATTTGAAGATTTACTCATTTAATAAATTTTCTACCATTTTTATATATTTTAACATTACTGAAACATGATTACCTGAGTGATCTCTTGCACTTTGTATAGAGAAATTACCTTTATAATTATATGCTCTAATTAATCTGAAACATTTATCAAAATTTACTGATCCAGATCCAAAAGGAACAGTACTACCTTTTAGTAACCTGTCCTTAACATGAATATGTTTTACTCTGTCAAAATATGAACTGAACTCATCTTCTATGCAGTATCCCATTGAGGCACTGTTACCAATATCATAATTAATTCCATAATACTTATCTGGGAAGTTTTCAATAAAACTTTTTAATTCTTTGTGCTGATAATCACTTTCGATTACGATTTCAACATTATTCTTTTTTAAATACTCCTCAAGAGAAAGTAAAAATTTAATTGATTGTTCTTCAAGTGATTTGTCAATTGAAGAGTTATCGACTAATGGAAAAACAAGGAATCTGCATCCTATATTGCCCAAACCCTCAATTATATTTTTGCATATTGCTTGCATTTTTTCATAATCTGAGATCCATGGAGGACAATGCATAATAAAATCAGCAGTACATGCGATTGCTTCAATTGATTGAGTGTTTAATTGTTTTTTTAAATATAACGAGCCATCTTCATTTGATAATGGATTTTTTTCAATATCTGTTAGATCAACAGTGAGCTCAATATATTTCATATCATTTTGTGCTGCAATTTCAAGTTCATCTTTCCAGGTATCAATAGGAAATGCTTGAATTTTATTGTCGATTTGGTCAACAAGCCTTCCCTGAACAAAAGCAATTTTGTGCATTACAGTTTTTTGGTTTGTACTAATTCAAGCAAATTTTTTTCATAATCATAACAAAAAGCTACTTTTGCAGATTTATCTTTGTTAATTTTTGGTTCATTTATAGATTCTAAACCTAAATCTAATAATGATTTATAAATCAAATCTATGTTCGAGACATTTAAAGCAATGTGATTAAAGCCATCAGTTAAAAGATCTTTATTTCTTTTTTCAGGTTTGTGAGATAAGTATTGAATTAATTCAATGCATGTACCATCACTTGAGTAACACTTTAATGTTCGTGCTTTTCCAGAAATTATTCCTGTTAAGTGTTCATAAAATTCACCAGATTCAATCTGATCAATTTTAGGATTGAATCCTAGTATATCTCTATATATTGAAAGGGCCTTATCAATATCACTAACAATGAGTCCAACGTGCCTGAGAGTGCTCATACTATTTTTTAGTTTTATTTTTGTACCAGTTTGAACCAAGCGCAAATTCTAAATATTCAGAATTATAAATACCAAGTGGTTCCTCAACTAGTTCAAAAAAATGTTGATCTAGATCTTTATCATGAGCATATAACCAATTCCTTTGTAGATTACATTTTAAAAACCTTGCATTTGCTGTTCTTCCATCAAGAACAATTAATGTTCCAGGACATAAAAAATGTTCAAAAGTTAAAATATCAGCAGCCATTGGCATTCTATCTGGATGATTAGTGCCCAATCCTCTCAAGCTTCCACCTGCCGAGTATTGATCTGGACCATCCAAATAAATAAAGTCAGGTGAAAGGTTTGGAATATTATGATAATAGGTACACATTCTGCCATTGAAATCAGATATTTCTAGAGGACAATAGTGAAAATTTTGAATTTTTTTTATTTCATCAGGTTTATCTTTTCCACTTTTCTTTGTGAATTCTATCCAACCAATGTTATTTTCAACAGAATGTAACTCAAATGGATTGCTTCTTCTAAAGTTAGATACAACATCAGAATATAATTTTTTGTTTTTTGATAAAGCATCAGCTAAAACTAGTGAGGATTTTCCGATACCAAATTCCAGAGCTGTTGTTACTTTTCGTGATGTTACTAAGAAATGTAATCTAATTAAGTCATCTAATTCAGGGGTATAAGATTCCTCATTTGTCGGGTCGACACTATAGTAAGTAGGTCTCTTGAGTTTTTGTTCAATTTCGCCATATTCTTCAAGTGTAACTCCAACGATATCATGAATCTTATGCTCATCATTATATTTTTTGTAATCCAACCCTGTAAATAAATTTAAATTTTTCATAATTTTTATTTTAT
>Ga0160422_10000182_pt1 | contig 36285 bp, 36 predicted proteins | sample Fk160mmetaG_FD_108192 | JGI IMG/M metagenome (GOLD analysis project Ga0160422, IMG submission 108192) | Marine microbial communities from the Central Pacific Ocean - Fk160115 60m metaG | ecosystem: Environmental > Aquatic > Marine > Oceanic > Photic zone | place: The Central Pacific Ocean... | reverse complement strand
CTACTTTTCAGAGAGGTTCACTATCGGTGGTTTGAAAATAGGTTAACTCAGCGCTTCGCATAACGAGGTGGGGTAGTCTGGATATCCCGTCGGGCTCATAACCCGGAGATCGATGGTTCAAATCCATCCCTCGTTACCACTAACTATACTCATAGTAGTCATGCTTAGGCTGTAAAGAGTTCAGAGCATTCTGCAACTTCTGATTTGCCGCCATTTCACCGCGTTGTATGGCATCCATCTGCTGCGAGAACTTCTGGTAAAGTAATTCAGCCTCACTATTGTTCCCAAAAACTGGCAACCTCAGAGCATCGAGGATTGAATTTACCTCCACCGGCGGTAGGTTTTCAGGTTGTAGAATATATTGCTGGCCAGATTTGATTACTGACTCAACTGTTGTCAGCGAGTAAATCAGTTGTTCGCTTATTTTCCGATCGGTTGGTAATAGCGTTAGCCCATCAAGTGCGCAAGCTATGCAGCCACCTGACTGTTTGAAAGCTTTAACAAACAATGATTTTGCTTTGCGCGCTTTACCATTTAATGCGAAACATTTGGCACTTCGCTGAATATCTTGATAATAAAATCCAGTCACAACACTATTTTGCGATAATTTTTTCCTCTCTCTTAACAGTGTTTTTGATGCAGCAACTGCGAGGTTGTACTTCCCCCTAATGACTAGAACGTCACAGAGCAGTTGTAATCCGCGCACTAACATTACTTGGTCATCTTGATTCCGCTGTTTGATATTCAGTAACAGATCAGTGAATTGAGTTGCCATTACCTCCGACATTTCCATTCGACCATCTTTGATGTAATTCTCTAATTGCATCAATGTTTGCGCAGGGTCGTTCATACCAAACATGGTTTCATGTTACCCAGTATATTCTATCATTTGATGGCTTTGCTGATTGGGCTCTGTTAAGCCAAAGTTGTTGTAGCACAACTCGGTAGCATAGGTGACTCGATTATGCCGATCATAGCAATCACTGGCAGCCCGGCAGTGGGTAAGACCACAGTCTCGCAAATCCTCGAGAATCTTGGTTGGGATGTTGTTTCAGTCAGTCAACTGGCCAAGGATTTTGATTGTGTGGGAGATTATGATGAAGCGATGGATAGTCAAGAAATAGACATTCATCGATTGTCAGAGAAGTTTGAAGCTGAATCCAATAAGCAGATTATCATCGATGGGCACTTATCGCACTTTTTGTCAGTGGATGGAATAGTCATTCTGCGCTGCCAACCAGATATACTGAGACAACGGTTAACAACGCGAGATTACTCTGTAGCCAAGATTAACTCAAATGTAGAATGGGAACTTATTGCCGGAACTTGGGCAGAGATAATTGAATTTGAAATTGACCAACCAATACTTGAGTTGGACGGTGGACTAGTAGGCCCCGAGCAGATTGCTAACACCATAGTACGGTGGGTAAAAGAAGGGCTACCGCCAACAGACCCACCAGCATCAATAGATTGGTTGAAAAACAGTTAAACCACTTAGTTTTGAGCCGCAACAATCAATCCCCTAGTTGACTTCCCGGGGTTAGGTAAGAACCATGGCACTTGAAAAATTGAGAAGTATTTGGGAGCGAACACTAACCCCAATTGTCGAGTCGATGTCATGGATGAGCCCTGCAACAATTACTTGGCTAGCACTTCCTATTGGGATTCTAGGTGGCTTGTCAGTATACTTAGCAACTGAGGATAGTCTAGGTGTAACAATGCTGATTGGTGGTGGGCTATTAATCACCTTGGCAATGGCGTTCGATGGTTTAGACGGGCCCGTTGCCCGTGCGACGGGCAGAGTAACTAGGTGGGGAGATTATCTAGATCACACATTCGACCGTATACTTGATGCAGTTTGGATAATCTGTATTTCAGCATCGGTGTTTGTTAATGATGTTGTGTTAGGCCTATCTGCAGCATGGTTTACCTTACTTGGTTCGTATATGGGAACACAAGCACAGGCGGTTGCTGGAACCAGAAACTATCGTGGCTTCTCTCGTGCTGACCGTACGATACTCAGCATTGTTGCGATATTTTTGATGGGAATCCTGCTTCACTTCGACAACTATTCATGGGGTTCATATCCCGGAATTTTTAATCACATTGAAATAAACCCGCTTAGCATAGTCGTTTTTATCTCTGCACTTGGCGGCATCTGGACATTCTTAGTTAGATTTATTCAAGCAAGTAAGCAAATCAAACAAATTGATGTTGATGACCCTCTTCCACAACCAAACTCACCTAAAGACGAGTCTGATTGAGTCAGCAAAATTAGACGACAAATAGGGTTGATTCATAGTTTAATTAGCGGTATACTCATAACGGTTGCACGCTAGAAAGGTTTGATGACGGAGAGTTCCAAGGCTTATGATGGGAAAGCCATTGCTTCGCTACTAGTGCTATTAATGGCATTATCGCTGATGCCAATCAGCAACGTTGCGGCAGAAGATACCGGTGATTTATTCCATTTACAGGCGCAAGATATTCAAGCATCATTCGATAGTAGCACTGAACTGACAACGATTACTTGGCGTAACATTGACAGCCTAGAACAACCTAGTGCTTTAGACAACTTCTACAATGCAGAATATCACGTTTATCGTCATACAGAAATGATCAACCAATCAAATGTACAGAATGCTACATTGATTCATTCTGTTGTCGCATGCGACATAAATGATCCAGAGTTGAGCGCGTCGAAATACCTGTGTCTCGGTGGCGCAAACGGTTCTCATCAGGGTCACAGTTACTCTTATTTGGTCGACCCGGGGACCAATGGTTCATTTTTCTATGGTATTACAACAACGATTCCTGCTCAAGATGGCACCCCTACTTCGTATGAGTCATTGATTGTCAACGAGTCTTCGCTTTACCATCCGATTAATGAAGTAACTACGCCGATTAGAACGCCATATAACTTGATGGCGTCATTCAATCCAACAACGAGCATAACATCCTTATCTTGGGTTAACTATAACGATATTTTCTATGTTTTACCCGAAGAGGGGCCAGATGCCTATCAAACTCGAATCTGGGAATCATCTCTGCCGATTACCCGCAATTCAGCAGCAGCACTATTCTCGTCAATGACCCCCATTGCTCAAATAGCTACAGGAGTATCTAGTTATGAAATTACCATACCCGAGGAGACCGATCGACAAGTGTATTACGCAGTTACATATCTGATGCCAAATTATTTTGGCCCCGGTCAAGATTATGAAGATATTAGACTCTTATCAAACAACGCGCTTGGGACTCCGCTGATTGAAGACAATATGCCAGCGACCCCAGTTACATCGGTTAACTCATACTTCATGTCAAACACTCAAACCGGAAGTGGAACGACAACCATAACATGGACAGACGTGTCAGGAGAAGAAAATGAATCATACGCAGTTTATACTTCCGGGCAATCATTCGACAGCACAGATCAGTTTGGAGTTGAGCAAATTGCGTTGGTAGGGGACGGCGTGTCGGAAGTTGAGTATCAAGTGCCAGTTGGTAGGCTAGGGACCTCACATTATTGTGTTGTAGTCATAGATTCAAATGGAATATTTGATGAGGATATAGAGGAATATTCCTGCACTTCAGTCTATGAAGACGCCTTTTACGATTGGGTTGCTGAGCCAACCAACGTTATGGCAACATTCATTGGGAACTCTCAGACACTAGTAACCTGGAACGACCAGTTAGGGGCCGAAGGTGAAAAGTACCATATCTGGCGCGCAAATTTCCTTCATACGGGATCTCAGTTTACCGAATTAACTGAAAATGTAACAATCTTCTATCAGGGAACAGTCACTGACGGAATTGAGGAATTCATGGTCACAGTTCCGGAAGAGGTTGACCGCACTTCGTTTTATTTTGTCACCAGCGAAGCCCTCTATCAGCATTCGGCGGGACCTTACCATTATACTCAATTAAACCAGAATTGGTTTGGGCCAGTTTATGAAGAAACCATAACCCCGACCGCACCAAGAATAAGCACCATAGAGGTTGTTGGAGAAATCTCAATCATCACAATAGAGTGGTATAATGACCAGCAACTAGAAGGAGAGAAATACTCGATTTGGCAACACGAAGGCGATCCGTTCGGTGATGATGAAGACGAAGTCTCGATCGTAACCGAGGAGAATGGCTGGTCATTATTCGATGATGACATATATGACACAGGGTCAATACTAACCGATTTCACATTTAGCAAAACATACTCAATACCAAATGATGTTGAACGCAATACATGGTATGCGATTACCGTGGAAGATATGTATGGCAATACCAACATTGAGGCGTTTCCAGGTCAGACTGGTAACTCGTTGAAGGTAAAAGAGGACACTATTCCTCCGACTGCTAGTTACGAAATATTTGATGGTGATGGCAATTTATACCTAAGCCCATCCTTGGTTGCGGGTAGTTACAGCATCAGATTGTCAGTAAACGAAGAGCTATTTAGCATGCCAACTGTTGATATCACTACCACCTCTGGTGGTAAGATAACCAATGCACCTAGGCAGATGCTGCTCTATGCAGATAACTTGCTAGACTCAACAAAAGGCCCAGAATACTACCTCACCTTTGAAATTAGTAACTCGGTGACTGCTGGAATGATCACTATCACCGTAGACATGATTGATGAAAGTTATAACAGCCAGCAACTAACTTGGACAGACCGTAGTTTAGATGCACAGAGCCCGGTATTGAACATCTATTCGCCCTCCTCATATGACGATGGTGGGGAAAATGATTCCAAGTCAAAATACCTTGCCAGAGAGACCATGACAATTAGTGCGGGCGCAGTTGACGATGTACAAATCTCATTGATGCAATACAAATTTACCCGCAACTACGGCTCTCCAAGCGGGTCATCAGTTGGTGCATGGCAAACTCCGGACAGTTTGCAGGACCTAGAGGGTGACGGCACTGCATTCATTTTCTCCGAGCAAATCAGTGCAGGAGATTTCAACAACGGACGACACGTCTTAACCGTAAGAGCAGTTGATTCTGCTGGCAATGAAGTTATTGAACAAGTAATATTCCTTGTTGATTTCTGTTATAATGACATTAATGGAACCACGATTTGTGAATACGTCCAGAGTCTGGTACCGCCGCCGGAGCCAATTATCGTCGAACCGTCATTTTCAGATCCACCATACGTTTTTGTTTGGGTTTCCTCAGGTATAGCATTTATTTCGATTATATTGATGTTATTCGTCATTAGGGCAGGCATGCGTGGGCCTAAGAGACGTAAGTCTGACGATGACTATGATGACGATGATTGGATGTCTGAATTTATTGGGACTACTCAGCAAGTTGACTACGACTCACTCACCAATGTGACGCCAGTCGCTGATGCTCCGGCTGCCAAAGAAGAAGAGCCAGAAGAGGAAGATCCATTTTCAGTCAACGTGGTACAACGTAAGAAAAGGCGGACCAAATCAAAGCGGGTAGCAGAGCCTGAGCCTGAGCCAGAAGAAGATGAAGCATTTTTCGGTTTAGATGATGATGAATTTGACGATGATGAGGAAGTCGTTGAGGAAGTCAAACCTAAACGCAAGGTTGGTCGCCGTCCGGCACCTAGAAATGCGCCTAAGCGTCGACCAACAAGGCGAAAGAAATCTGATGAGTGAGGCGTTGGTCGACAGATATCTCAATTAGGGTATTTTCTATCACCTTGAACATGGCAGGTGTTGATAACGCTGAGCAAGTATCTGAGCTGGCAATGGAATCAGTACTCGATGCACTCAATCCACTGAATAACAAACTGAATTGGTTACTTGTTGCGTTACCTCTGGCGGTATTATTCAACTTCCAACATAATCTTACGATGGCGTTTTTGTTCTCGATGGTCGCGATTATGCCGTTGGCATTTCTAATGGGTAAGGGCACAGAAGAGATTGCCCTTAGGACTGGTGAAGCAATTGGTGGTTTCTTAAATGCCACATTCGGAAATGCTGCTGAATTAATCATCGTTGGATTAGCAATCTTTGCTGCATCTAAAGATCCAGAAATAGTCCAGACAATGGTAACAGTCACCCAGGCTTCACTTATCGGTTCAATCCTTGGGAACATGCTACTTGTCCTAGGACTGGCAATGGTCTGGGGGGGTCTGAAGCACAAGGAGCAGAATTTCAGCAGTGATGCGATTCAAATGAATGGAACTTTGCTGCTGCTTGCTGTTGTAGCCTTTATTATTCCAAGCGCAGTTCATCATTCTGGCGGAACATTCAGTGATGTCGAAAACATTTCGCACTATGCATCAATAGTACTACTCGTCATTTACGGATTTGCACTGCTGTTTCAACTTAAAACTCATGCTCACGTGTTTGCTACTGAGCCTGGCCATGGCCATCACGAGTCCCCAACAATGACCAATCAAAACGCCTGGATTTTACTAATCTTGGCAACTATTTTAGTTGCTTGGATGGCTCATATTCTAGTTCACAGCCTTGAAGCTGCCGTCGTTGAATGGGGGCTACCAGAGTTATTCATCGGAGTAATATTGCTGCCATTTTTTGGTAATGCTGCAGAACACTTCACAGCAGTAATTGTCGCTGGTAAAGATAAAATGGATTTATCCATCGCAATAGCGGTAGGTAGTAGCGTTCAGATTGCCCTGTTCGCAGCACCAGCAATGGTGTTATTTGCTTGGGCTTTGGGTGTTCCTCTGACTCTAGAATTTGGTATGCTAGAAACGGCGGCAACATTTGTATCGGTCTTGGTAGTTAATTCAATACTTGCGGATGGGAAGTCTAATTGGCTCGAAGGTGTAATGTTACTGGGCAGCTATATCATCTTAGCATTGGCATTTTTACAGTTGTAGGTGATTAATTTGGCAGTCAACAGCAAGTTTGGTATCGGGCTGATGGTCATTGCAGTGGTTGTATCGATATTGGGCAGTATTGGTTTTACTACTGAAGACTCGGTTGATTCAATTCCTACGCCAAACGTTCCTAACTCGGTATTTTTTGCTGATGAACCGATGCAGTCAAATCCGTTGGCGCTGCTGATTAATGCGAATGTACAAATTGACTGGGACAGAAATGACGTATTCCTAGTAGTTGCTGATGCCGATAAAAAATCTCAGTGTGATGGGCTTACATTTATTGAGATGGTGAACCAGAATAGTGAAGTTTGCACTTCGAGAGATAATGAGTTTGCTGCAGTCGGAGATGACAACCAGTCTGGACTGTCTTGGCAAGCAAAGTCCGGAGAGTATTTTGTTGGTATTGGAACATTTTCAGAGGCACCAGAGGATTTTGAGTTGAATATCGATTATCAAATTGACATGACATTTTCTGCTGTCGGCTACTTTGTAATGTTGATACTCTTTGCCGCTGGTTTTACTCTTGACAAGTATCGATAGTTACTCTATTCCCGCATAATAGGAATCAACAGCAAAATCTAATTCATCGAGGGCCAATTTTTCATCAATCGTTTGAGTTTCCCCGTCTAACCTAACCGCTTGCCCATCGACCCACATGTCCAAACAATTGCCACCATTGAAAACCAAATTAGCTAAATGGCGATTATTAGAACGGCCACGGGGGAACATTCGGATGTCTTTTAGGTCCCATGCAACCCAATCTTTGCTGTCTTTAGTTACCATTGTGAAGGCATCTTTAGCAGGAAGTAGGGTTGGATCCCAATGGTCATGACGTTGGACGAGAGCAGCAGTTCGCGCCTCATTGAGAATGTTCAGACCGTTACCCGAGGATGCCGCACCGTCTGTACCGATGCGGACATCAACCCCTGCGTCAACATAAGCCGGTAATGACAGTGTTCCACCGCAGGCTAGTTTCATGTTGGAAGACGGACAATGAACTGCGGTCACGTCGTGATTCTTCAACAATCTAATCTCGTTTTTCTTGACCCAGCTTGCGTGTGCGCAGATAGTTCCGGGTTTGAAAAAGTCAATGCTGTCAAGATACTCCACGGGATATTTCCCGGTTTTCTCAAAACATTCAGCCACTTCTTTTCGAGTTTCACTAACGTGTATGTGGAGGCGCCCTGCTCTTCTTTCAGCCAACTCTGCAGCTTTTAGCAGGGTATCTTCGCTGCATAGATATACGGAGTGTGTAGCAATAGCATACTGAATTTTATCATCACTAGATTGTTGCTTCAACATACTATCCAATTCATCGAGCGCTGATTTTGCATCGGGATGGGATGGCAGGGCAAAATCGCTAACCGGGCCACCAACTAAGCCCCTAATGCCTGCGTCGTTCAGCACACTTCCGGTTATTGCCGGATAGAAATACATATCAGCGGCAAAACTGCAACCAGTCGCAATTAACTCTGCCGCAGCGGCAGTTGCTCCTATGCGAACATATTCAGGGTTTAATTTCGCCTCGGTAGGAAATATTGCCTCATTTAGCCAACGGTCTAGAGTATATCCGTCACTAAAGTCACGGGCATTGAGTTGCATAGCAAGGTGAGTATGCCAATTTTGTAGTGATCTGGTAATTACTTTGTTTGATCCATCTAAAACCTGTACGACGTCTTCATCGCCATTTGATTTGGACCACGCACCATTATTGTCGATGAGAAAGTCGCCAAGGTGTTGCTCACCCTGGCTATCATAAAGCACGGTATTGGTGTATCGAACCGCATATTCAGTGGTCATAATTCACCATTCCTTGTTTCTGCGGTGAAGACTGGATTATTTAATTGTCAGTAATAGTTTGAGAGATTTTCAATTTGAATTTTTCAGCACTGTATTCTAGACTAGCGATGCCGGGCAGTAACCTTCCTGCAAGATAGTTAAGACAGGCTCCCCCACCAGTCGATAAGTGGCCCATTTTTCCACTTAACCCTCGGTTCATTATCAGCGTAGCAGTGTGGCCGCCGCCGACCACAACATAACCATTCGATTCAGCGCATGCGTTTAGCATCTCAATAGTTCCCAAAGCAAAATCGGTTAATTCGAATACACCAGCTGGGCCGTTTAAGATGATGGTTCCAGATCGCTTTATTGCTGCTGACAGTGCCATTGTAGAATTGATTCCAATATCGAATATTGGCGCGTCAATCGGTAACTCACTGATGGTTAAATCAACTCGGTTGTCCTCAACATTTGCTGCTAAGTCGGTGGGCAGCATAATTTTGTCACTGAAGTCGTTTAGCATAGCTTTCGCAGTAGCCACTGTTTGATGATATGCTTCGCCAAGTTCGTTTACTAGGAAGTCGTGATTTCCCTGTCCAATATCGATACCGGAGTATTCAATCAGAAGATTTGCTACGCCTCCAGTGGGCCAGATTTGGTCAGCGATACCTTTTCTCAGCATATTATCAGCAATTGAAATCGAGTCCTCGACTTTTATACCGCCAACAACCGCAATACAGGGACGAGACGGATTTTCTAGTGCAACATCTAGAGCGTCAATTTCCCGTTTCATTAACTCACCTGCCACGCATGGCAGCGTGTGAGTGAATCCAACTATTGAGGGGGTATTGCGGTGCGCGCAGGCAAAGGCATCGTTGACGAATATATCGACTACACTTGACAAACGTTGGATAATTTTCGTTTCCGCCATTGCCTCAAAGTTACCCTTGACTGATACTTCTTCTGGGTCCATTCTTACATTATTTAGCATCAAAATCTCGCCGTCATTGAGCTCCTCAATCGCTTTCATGGCTTTTTCTCCATGTATGTCTTCGACCCATTTCACATTCCGACCTAAAACCCGGCCCAATTCCCTTGAATGGCCAAGCGTATTGGTGAAGTCCTTCTTACCAGGCCTAGATTGGTGGGCTAGAATAACAACTTTTGATTTTGTCAGTAAGTTCAGGGTCGGAATAATTGCTCTAATCCTGGTATCATCGAGAAATTCTTGACTTTTCGGTTGTAGTGGACTATTAATGTCAACACGGACCAGCACAGTCTTGCTTTCGACATTAAAGTCGCGCAAGTTCAGCACCCTTGCCATACCTCACCCAAATGTTGACAGTTTTTGATATCTTTTCTTTAGCGAATCGTCAGCAATTAACGAAACGAGCACTCAGTGAAATAATTGCGGGTAGTGTTTTCAATATCGACCAATAGCAACCAGCATGGCGCCTTGGACAATCGATAATTTACACGGCCCTAATGGTGAGGATTGGCGGGTGCCAGTCAGCGAACTAGAGTCAAGGATTACGGAATTGAGTAATCACTTAGCAGATGCTGAAATAGCGGGGGCATTGATTCAAAGTCCAGTTGATCTATACTATTATGCAGGCGGCAGACAAAATGGCGCTCTACTGATCCCTGCAGTCGATTCCGCCGCCAGTTCCGAACAAGGTGGCGACGGCGCAACCTTCTTTGTCAGGCGGTCTGTTGAACGGGCTAAATTTGAGTCTGGTGGTGGCGATTCTTGCATAGATATTCGCCAGTTCCCCAGTCTGCGTAGTTTTGCTGAAACACTGTCAAAAATGGGTATCGACGGGGGACTTGGACTACAGCACGGCGAGATTCCAGCGGATTTATCACAAAAGTTCAGTGCCGCACTTGCCCCACTCGGGGCTGTTAAGGACTGTACTGAAATTGTTTACCGGCAGCGAGAAAAGAAATCAAATTGGGAACTTACAATGATGCGAGAGGGAGCTAATGTACAACAACAGATGTTTGATGCAGTAAAACACTCTATTGAATTAGGTGCGACTGAACTCGACCTCGTTGCTGCAGCCGAGGCGGTTAGTCGTCGTCATGGATTCGGCGGTACAGTTCAAATGCGTCGATTTCCACTCCAGTGTGACCGTGCTGTAATCGTATCTGGTCGTGCAGGCGGTATACCGTCATTTTTTGACTCAGCAATCGGTGGTACAGGTCCACACCCAATGGCTGGAATGGGCTCAGGTTTTACCAAACTACGTGCTAATCAACCGATTCTAGTTGATTTAGTGCATGTTCACCGTGGATATGTTGTCGACGCAACAAGAATGTTCAGTATTGGCGGTCTTGCAGAAAGTTGGTTGGAGAGGCTATCAGATATGGTTGAAGTTAGCGATTCCGTAGTTGGTTCACTAGCCCGAGGAGACAATTGTTCCAAAGCGTGGGAAATCGGTAGTGAGCTGGCTACATCGATGGGACATGGAGAACATCTTATGGGTATGAAACCAGATCAAAGTAAATTCTTAGGTCATTCCGTTGGCTTGCAACTCGATGAATCACCAGTTGTAGCCAGAGGTTTTGACCGACCATTGGTGGATAATGGCGTAATGGCAATAGAGCCTAAACTAGTATTTGATGATGGCAGCATTGGTCTAGAGGATACATGGGTAAAAACCAGCCAAGGCATGGAGAGAATCACCCTTGACGATAATTATGAACTGATAATTGATTGCTAATAATCAAAAGCATCCAATTCAAGGCAATCCCATGTCGGCGAAGCCGTATTCATCAGGTCATATTGGAGCAGTTGCAGCAAACTACACCCAAATGCGTATTTCCGGTGCAGTAAAACAACAACTTGTTGAATTATTATGTGAGGAATTAGATCGCCTAGTACCGCAAATGGAGTCAGAGACTCTGGCACAAGATCCTGAGCGTAAAACCCTTGACGATCCCAACAGAACTAGATTGAACTATAATCGAACGAGAGAACTGATGATTGATCGGATTAGTAGCATTGATTCTGTAGGCTCCGCCGCAGTCCAAGCAGGAATTGAACACATCGAGCAACACCTTGCGAAGATACTCAAACATGCCGAGGCAGCCGCCGAAAAGGACCGTGTGGGAACAATCAAGCCTCGGCATTTAGATTTGGCAGTATCTGGTATGGGTCTTGATGGTGATGGAGAATTAGTTGAACAGGAAGTAGCGGAGGAAACTGAAACCCTGATAGTCGGCCAAGGCGGTGGAATATTGACTAGATCCTCGCTATTATCGCTCGCCAGAAGTCACGCTAAGATGCCGGTAACCGATGACGCAGTAGAGGAATTAATGGATACTTACTACATGGTGGTTGAAAAGTTAGAGGGAGATATCAGAGCGCATGCTCAACTTGGTGGAAATCCAGTTCAATTTATCGAATCAATCGCGCGCATGCAGACACTAATGTCGCTTGGGTGGATGCGATCAATGCTTACCAGAGCAGCAAGCAATGCAAGAGAACGAGGCTATAAGCGAATCGACATTGAGCAAATAGTCCACATAGACCCTTACTAAATCAGGGTGCATTGATATAAATACTTCATACCAAGAGAGTAGGTTAAGAGGTCATCTCATGATAGGACAAAACGCTCCGGATTTTACGCTAAAGAATACAGCCAAAGAACCCATCTCATTGTCAAGTTACCGTGGTAAAACGGTAATTTTGGCATTTTATCCCGGCGCCTTTACCGGTGTTTGTGATAAAGAAATGTGCGCACTGCAAGACAACATGGCAAAATTGAATGATGCCGCAGCAACAGTAGTCGGCATCAGTGTCGACTCACCTTGGGCCAATGCAGAATTTGCTCGAAAATACAATCTTGAATTTGAGTTACTCTCAGACATAGACCGAGAGGTCGTGACTGCGTACGATGCGAAATTTGTGGGGTTAGGTGGCATTGATGGTTATGTGAGCGCCAATAGAGTGGTAATTATCATTGATAAGACCGGCGTGATCCAGCACCGCTGGGTAGCCGAAAACCCGGGCGTTGAACCCGATTATGACGCATTGGTAGCAGTTGCAGAATCTTTGTGAATATTTGGATATATTTACCGAGATGATGGAATGATAAATTCAACCATCATCGTTTATGGCGTATTTGCCGGCCTGGTCGCAATCTTAGTTACCGTCGCTATCGAGCGGTTTGGTGGTTTTGTTGGCGGTGTTCTGGGGACAGTTCCATCGACAATTGTCCCTGCTGCAGCAGGAGTTTACCTGATTGATGGGGAGGCAAGCCTCACTGCAAGTATGTCCATCGTGCCGCTCGGCATGCTAATCAATGGTATGTTTCTGGGAGTTTGGATTATCCTTCCCCGCTACATTCCCAGAGACGCCGCGCAACTACCTCTGACAACCTTCGTATCCCTGCTTACATGGGCATTGTTAGCTTTTACTTCATTAGTGATTGCTCGCCTGTTAACCGCTACCGTCATCACGGAGTTAATGCTTGGATTAATCGGGTTGTGCGCACTAATTGGTTTAGCAGTAATATTCAATCTTCGAGTTAAGGATGCGCCTAAGGGAGCCAATAAAGTTCCATTACTAGTATTGTCACTGCGTGGTTTAGCTGCTGGTTTAGCAATTGCCGGTTGTTTGTGGCTAGCAGAATCGGGTCTACCGTTTGTTGCAGGATTGGCAAGTGCATTTCCGGCTATTTTTCTCACCAGCATGGTGGCACTATGGATGTCACAGGGTCCAAAAGTCCCCCAAGGTGCAGCCGCTCCTATGATGCTTGGTGGCGCGAGCGTTTCGGTCTATGCATTAATCGTAATTTGGTCTATGCCGACATTCGGCGTCATCTTTGGCTCGATTATTGCTTGGCTAAGCTCGGTTACATTGTGGACGATACCTGCCTTTTTGCTACTGAGGCAATACAGACTAACCATTGATTGATTTGATTTAGCGCTCTTTCATAGAGATGCAGATTATATCTCAGGGTAACGATTTTACGGCTTTTATTAACAATAGCTGGTGCGCAACTGGCAGGCGCCTTACTTACGTCGCAAATACTGCCGTTATTGCCTTAAGAGTGATTTCTACTCGGATAGTTTGCTTTCAATATCTGCTAATTTCATTTCGTTTAGTTTGCCTTCAGCAGCAGCTAATTCTTGTTGACAGAATGTTAGCAACTCAGCACCCTCTTCATACAATTTTAATGTTTCATCAAGAGGTATTCCACCACGCTCCAATGATTGTACAATCTCTTCAAGTCTCTGTATAGCCTTACTATAACTCATTTCCTTACTCATTTTTATCACCTTCTTCAATATCATTTACTGTCGCCTTAGCGCGACCATCAGCCAGCGCTAAGATTATTTGTTGACCTTCAATCAAATCTTCAGTTTTACTGATTACGCTACCGGATTTGTTGGTTATCATACTGTATCCCCGGTGTAGCACATTACTTGGATTTGAAGAGTTTAATGAGGTGTTTAAGACAGCCAACCTTGTCGTTTCATCAGCTAATTTCTTCTGTATTGATAACTCAATCGTCGTCGTAAATCGATGTAGTTGCTGGCGTTCCTCACTAAATTTATCAGCCACTACATTTGATAGTCTGTTTGCTAGTTCAGAAACGCGTTGATTCGCATTGTATACGCCTCTAAGAGGCGCATTTACTAATCTGGACTGTAGTAACTGCAAGCCCTTACGCGAATCGATAATTATCCGCTGCGCAGCGTCATCAAGTCGTTCAAGCAGACTCATATTTAGCATCTGATGGTAATCATATTCCGGGACAGTCAACTCAATTGCATTCGACGGTGTCGACGCTCTTAGGTCTGCTACTAAGTCAGCAACCATTAGATCAGATTCATGGCCAACAGCAGACACAACAGGTATGCGTGACGCAACAATTGCTCTGACAACCGGTTCCAGATTGAACGCCCAGAGATCCTCTGGAGCGCCTCCTCCTCGGCCAACGATGATTAAATCAACCGGAGGCAAGTCCAGTCGACCCGCAATCTCTGGAACTGAAAGTTTGCTTGCTGCTAGCAATCCGCGCACAATTTCACTTGGTGCATTTTCTCCCTGTACCATAACTCCAATAATCGTCCGCCTTAGTCCAGGCCAGCGATTATCTATCAGCCGATTCATATCTGCTAAGGCGGCTGAGCCTGAGCCGGTGATAATGGCGATATGGTGTGGAATAGTGGGCAATTCTAATCTTGGCCGGTCCAGTAATCCTTCGTTACGCAAATCTGCGATAAGTTGCTTTTTGCGTTCTTCGAGAACACCTAATTTATTGACCAATGCAATCTTGCTTACTACTAATTGGATTTTCCCGGCCTTCGTCCACAAGTCTAGATTAGCGATAACAACAACTACACTTCCCTCCTCAATGAGTGGGTCTATACTGCATCGACCTTGCCATATTACTGCACTGATTTGCCCGTCAGAATCGATCAGTGTAAAGTATGTGTGTCCATTTGAATGTCGTTTCCACTGGGTAATTTCACCGGTTATCACTTGATTTTGAAATAACTTATCTTGTCTGAGGGTTTTCCTAACTAGATTTACGAATTGTCCCACAGGTATCGGGCCGGTCGTCAAATCATTTCCGGTCCTCATGGATACCAATTACGGCCAGAGGTTATTGAACATGTTCAAATTTATTCATCCTCAAGGGAGATGGTTTGCTGTCTTGCTAACTCTCTACGCTTCCTCGTTTGGCGGTTTTGACGTAATTCTACCTCGAGCAGTTTACTCTTTATCTTGCTCCGTAAAAAGCGCACAACTATTATCACCGCTACAACATCTATTGTGAGTATTAACCATTCGACATATCCCCAATTATCGAACATATGCATCGCCTACAGTGGTGGCCTAATATCGATATCACAATCGGCTATCGGCATACTAATACAACCTAGTCTACCACCTTCTTCAGTCGTGTAGTCATCAAGTCCATGCGGCAATATTTCAGGCGGTGCTATTGCATCATTGACGGGTGTAACCAAACATGTGCCACACGTTCCAGAGTTGCAATTAGTTGGAATACTGACGCCAGCTGATTCGGCATGTTCAACGATTGTATCACCCAATGCAAGTCGAGTTTGCCCAAGGAGTTTAGCACCCCAAAAAAACCGAACCAGTTTCAGTTGTTCGTTAGTATTCTCGTTGTGAGAATCACTTTCAGTCATTTAATCGCCTCAACGGACATCTTTGTGACGAGTCCAACGGCCGGTCTGTTTATTGAAGAATAGACCAGCTTTCTTCATCCATTTATTGAACTTGGTTGCTCCAGCACCGGTTCTCAGGATGAAATCCTCGCGATCCTCTTGGGCTTGAATGTAATCCTTGGCTGCTAGGGTTTGGTCAATCCAGTCATTGATGTCCATCAAACCGCCACCGAGCGTGCTCTCTTCGACAACTCGACTCATTTCGTCAGCACTAGCGCCGGTTTGTTCGAGGTCTTTCTTAATCATATCATTGACAGACGAGAAGTCCATTGCGGCAGGTTTTGGTGGTACCGCATTACGTGGTCTCTTATCCTCATCGATAAATATTCGATTACCGTTAACTAGGCGGTTTTCTACATTGTCCGCAAGTTCTGGGGAAAAGTTCTCTTCGCATTCCCAGCAGATGAACGACCATTCATCGGGCTTGTCCATGTCTCTGGCTTGACGAGGGTCCATCTCATCACCACATATTGGACAAGCATGGAAGATTAATCCAGGGACAAATTTGCGTCTGAAGTCGACAATGTCTTGTGGTGTACCTTCCAGTTCGAGCATTTCATGATCTCTTGCAGCTTCTAGTCCTCTCGTTTCCAATTGATCTCGAATCTTGACTTTCTGGTCGTCTTTTCCTTCATCATACAGATTATTCTCTAACTTGACAATTAGTTCGACAGTCTTTCCTAGACGATTCATAATCAATTTTTTCGCTCTGAAAGCCTCAACTTTGGCAATCTTAAGCCGCTCTTTTTGCTCAGCCAACTCTGTCAAAACGTCCTTCTGCTTCCGCTTAAATTTCATTTCTTCAATCTTGGAATCAACCTTCTTTTCCGGCGCCAGAACAGAGGCAAGGAATCTCTCTTTTCCGTGAGAGGAGTGTGCTGAATTGATAATTGAGATAACTCCATCAGCAATGTCTGCTTTCAGGCCGTAATTTTCGACCAACATGTTGCGATCGATTTTCTTTAGGTCGCCGATTTTCAACCCGGCATCGGCTAATTGTTGAGCCGTTGTGTCATCAATTCCACGTCTTAATAGTGCAAGATAGGTGTCTTTCTTGGCCATAGCATCCCCTCCGACAAGTGCAGGCCAAGCGCCACTCCTAAGAAAAACCTCTCCTATTGCTCAAGGTCCAATTTCAGTTAGTTTTGGTAGAAAAATGCAGCATTGTGAGGCAGTTCGTTAATCGAATCCAATTTTTGCCACATCTTGAGCCAGTTTGACCCAGTCGTCAAAATCTAAGTCTTCTGGACGCAAATCCATCCTATCATCATCCATTAGACTTTGATAGGCGCGCTTCCAACGCTCGCCAAACCAATTCGGCAATCTGTTCAATCGCTTGGGTGTCGATTTCAGAGTTGTCCGGAGTTTTTTTCTTCGCTGGTTGAATGCTTGGTGAATTATTTGTTTGACTAATCGCTTGTCTACATTAAATTCCTCACGACTCGGAATCATTTCAATGAAACACGAATTGACCTTTGGATTGGGACTAAAATTATGCGGAGCAACCTTAGCCAAAATTTCACTTTGCCAATCAAGTAAAGCGGTCATGCCTAAAGATCCTACATCTGAATCGTATTCCATAACCAATCTTTCAGCAAATTCTTCCTGCACGAGCAGCACTACCTTTTGTAGACTGTCACACCATTGTTTACGCAGGTGTCTAGTCAATAAGTCGACTAGTGGGGATGAAATTTGGTAAGGAATATTGGCAATAACTTTGGTGACGTCGCCCGGCCAGGCGATAGTCAAAGCGTCACCCATTTGAACAATCAGGGAACCTTGCTCGATTTCTGCCGAAAACTGGTTTTGCAGATGGCTAACCGCACCAGAGTCAATTTCGATTGCCGTCACTCGACAACCTGTTGCCAACAATGCTTCTGTCAGAACTCCTGGCCCGGGCCCAATTTCCAAGACGTGGTCATCTGCATTGACTTCTCCGTAGCTTACCGAGTCAGCAATCAATTGATCATTGATTAAAAAGTGCTGACCTAATGACTTGTCATTATGTTGTTTACTACGTAATATGTCAACTAGGTGTCGGGCGCCTTTCATGATGACACCGGCAACAGTAGTTCGGATAGACGTGGCTGAAGGTTTTTGTCTTGAATTTCTGCTACGAATCGCCTAGCAAGTAATTCGGCAGAGTCGATAGAGCAGGCTTCATCTAACTGGTTCAGTGAAGAAAAACCACTAGAGCCACGGCTTTCAACCATTTGTAGAGCTTTCTTTTTCCCTATTCCGGGAAGTAGTTCAAATGCGTGCTGCTTGAGTGATAACGGACCTGCAATATTGAAGAAGGCTTTAATGAAATGAGCCTGATTTTCCTCAATGAACATCTGTGTGATTAATGGTAAATCACTTGACGCTGAATTTGATAGTCGGTCCAATCTAGCCATCCCGAGAATGTCCCCAACAGCAGTTCGCTTGGTCGAATCGACACCGACATAGATCCTCTCTCCAACTGCCGTCTCAGCACTTTTTGAGTAATAACGGCCTAGCATCATTTTGCTTTCTCCCAGTGCTACTATTACACTGGATTTATTGTCGTTCTCGATAACTCTTGCCCATACCTCGTCATCTAGCGGAGTTGGGCGCTTAGGGCGCTGCTGTTTCCGGCCTTGATTGGAGTTACGGCCTTTGCCACTGCGTTGGTTACTTCCCCGTCGCGAGTTTTGTTTATTGTTAGACCGTGATTTTGGCGGCTGCGCAATTTTTTTTGGAACAGCAGTGCGACCTTCAGCAGGTCGTGATGGCAGGTAACTAGATGGGGCGATTGCTGGTTTTTTTTCGGCCTTTTTTGGCACCTTTATATTGCGGTCACGACTGAAACCGCTCACACTAATCACCTACGCAGGATTATTCGAATCCAACATGTTGTCGAACAATATCAAGGATAGTGCTGATGTCAGAATCGTCAATAGCAATACGCTTCGAGACCAATACGGCTTTGACATCGTCAGGATACATCGGAATTAGTTCGGCAATCTTCGCGGCTAAGTCTGGGTATTGTGCAAGTTTTTCCATTTCACACAGTGCTGACTTGAGCGATTCAAACACCTCAGGAGTGGTTTTGTAACCGTTTCTGTTGTCACTAGCAGCCCACTGTGCATGTTGCAATGCAGCAACCTGCTCGTATGTCAAATCGCCTCTTCGGTCTTGGGCTCCCTCTAGCATGTCCCTCACGGTTGCAAAGTCGATAAAATTGTCATCATCACTCATGTTATTCACTCCAATGGACGCAGGTGTTCGGGTCGTGCGATAACAGTTTTTTGCATGTTACCATCTTTTACTGAGACAACCCAAGCGACACCTTGACGCTTTTCGATAAATCCGGTTCTACCGTGGAATCTTCGGTGTGGCATGCCCATTTGTTGGCCGCCATCTAGCACAATAGCGACTCTGTCACCAGTTTCATAATCGTGCATGACTCGGCTGATATTCAAGCGACTGCGTTCGCTTTTTCTTCTTCTCAGAATGCTTCGAGTTCTTACTCTCTGGCCTTTAGAACGCTTCATAATTTTCGCCTCCTTAACTTCCGGTCCAGCATATAGCCATCTTCGGAGCAAGTTGCCGACCTACCAATCGCATATAAGCACCGCGACGGCGACAAAGGAAAATTTAGCCGCGAATTAGTCTGCATGAATATCCCCGACATCGAGCCAGATGACTTCGCATTTTGCCTTGAGTAGTGAGGCAACACTTGGTTGAGTTCGGCCATTATCACCATGAATTGTTTCCTTGACATAAGTACCTGATTCACAGCGCAAGGTAAACTCGATCTCGGTTGAACCATCATTCATAACCTCAACTATCGGTTCATGAACAGTGACTACCTCTCTACGTCTGATTAGATCTGCTCGGCGATGAGCCACCCGGTCGGGGGTCCGTTGGGCGAGTTTTGTGCCTTGCAATGACATTATGGCTGTTTTAATTGTGTCACAATCAGGCAGTTCAAAGCACTTAGAGCCCGGTTTTGGCATCGCTAGAATGCGGGCAATCAGCTCAGCTTTTTTCCCGGACTTAGTCAATTCGTTTTCGCTACATATCGCTACTAATTCAGCCTTCTTCATGTTACTCAGTTCAGATTCGTCGTAATCAGCTGTTTCAATGATTATTTCAGTTGGCAGCGGCTTGGTATTATCCTTACGCTTATCACCACGCCTTGGTTTCCGTTGGCGAGAATTCTTGTCAGCCTTGGTCAAATCCAACGGTGCCGTTAGAACATCATACTCCGCTTCACTCATCGGCTGTAGCCTGAATCGTATCGTGTAGGATTTATCTGCCGGAGTATCCTTGATTCTCACAACTTCACTGCGGTTTGAACCTCTCAAGTCGGTTACTTCAATCGCTCCTGCTGCTTGCTCATTGACCTTATGCTGTAGTTCTTGATAGTCACATGTCCTAACTTTTGGTTCTTTGAGTTCAATAACAAACGGTCGTCCTCGGCCCATACAGCGTACATCAATATCTTCTCTTCCCATGCCGTGGAATGAGTGTTCAGTAGCATCTAGTGCGGTTAAGATTGGATTCCCAATAAAGTCTTGAACACTTGCTTCATACTGTAAGCCTGTGTTTTTGCATGAGTCACATCCGCGACCTTTGCAGGCACGACACGGCCATCTGGTTTGGGGAATACCACGCTCAAGTTTACGATATCTACCGTAGATGTAATGAGCCCTAACATCTAATTCAACGCTAAGTGTCAGTACGTCAATCAGCGCCAACACATGTGGTTTTTCGTTAACTAGTTTGACCCCATTTAGTTTAGCGTTTAGTTTTCGAGCGATTTCCGCAACAAGACCTGTTTTCAAACCATCAGAGCCATTAGCACCATACCGTTTTCTTTCGACATCCTCTGCCTCAATTTGGTCTTTTGGAAACCTAGCACCTAGCTGTAGTCGTTTTATTTCATATGGAGCAATACTATCATGAATAATATCTGCTAACAGGTCGGTTTCATCAAAGAGATTCTCGCAAAAAATACACAACGGTATTTCCTCACGAATATTGGCTAAGTGTCTATTACCTTCGATTACAGACTGCCGTATTTCAATTCCTGACTCTTCTATGGTCTGGTCAAAGCGCTTCTTACCTCCCAACCGGCCAAGGCAGAAGTCGCAACATCCAACTCGAACCAGATGTTTGAGGCCAGCAGGGTTGGGTGCGCGTGGAATTTCTTCCATGTGGTTAACTAATTGTTCAGGCAACTCTGGGTCCGATTGTTCAGGTTCAACCTCTGCACTATTAACATCGGTTTCTGCCTCCCAAAGTGAATAGTTGGTTTGACCAAATCCAGCACTTGCGTATTTCATCCAGTCCTCGTCATCATCTTGGGACATCATTCTCACCACTGCCATGGGGCCTACCCCGGTGGAAGCAATCATTCCTCTAACCATCTATTCATGAAGGTGACGGCTAATTTGATATCATCAACGCTTGTCGACTGTGTCTAGAATTCCCGCTACGATAGCAAGTATTCCGGCAATAATGATAAAGTAAAAAGATGACCCATTGTCAAAATCACCATCAAAGTCATACTTCATTAGCAACCAAATCATCGCTCCAAGAATTGCCAATCCTCCGCCGATAAATGATGATAAGCGGCCATATTGCTGAGCATTGGCTGGTAATTCTTTACCTATACTAGATACGGTAAGCATGATGACAGAGGATAACAACCCCAACATGGCAATCCACATAGTAATGCCAGTAATCCCTCCTGCAGAATCATTGCTTAGGCAATTTTCTCGATCATCGCCCGCCTGATTCCGAAATTCTTGATTATCGCCGGCAAATGAGATGGTTAGACTATAGGTATTCTCGCAATAATTCTCGATAGACCCTTTCACAATCGGATCACTCGGTGGACTCTCTGTCGCTGCTTCATCCATATCTTCAGCAAGTAAAACGTAAGCGAGTTGAATGCAGGATTGCTCTTGTGCAACCCCGGTGCAATCGACCTTTATGTCAGACAAGCCTAATGACACCTGCCCTGATCCATTTTCGATGCTGTCATCATTCTGTACCAGCCATGAGTTACCAAATTGCCCAATAAAGGCTAGCATGATTGCGATAGTGATGCAACCAATAGCGGCCCATGCTAGGATGGGTTTTCTCTCCCCTGGTGGCGCTAATGCCATCGAAGTCATACCCATTGGCGCCACACCTCCCGGTGCAGTGTTCATCATCTGTTGTTGCATTGGATTGGTCTGCGCCATTGGTTGAACCATAACCTGTGGCTGCGGCGTCGCCTGCGGTTGGTATGGCGTTGGAGCAGGTAATGGCATAGCCTCTTGCGCTGCTGAAGCAGGAGTGAATCCTGGGTAATACTGTTGGGTGTATCCGAGGGCTTGGTCTGCAGGATAACCCTGAGCAATCAGTCCATTGTAGTAAGTCTGGCCGTCAGTCATTGACAATCTGGCTAAATCGGGCTAAATAACCTTATTCGTCGGCTATGAAAATCGTCGTATCGGGCTCATTATCCCGCATTAACATCGCTAGAATACCAAGAGCGGCGGTGGTCAGGACCAAACTAGCGATTAGTGATAAGGCAATCATAGCGGCTGAATAAATGCCAAAATTACTGAACAGGCCCATCGGTGAAAGTGCTATTACGCTGAAGCCGGCAATGTCAGAAGCAGCGCTACCAATCAAGGCTAAGCTACAGGCTCCGCCGACTGCAACAAGTGCCTGGTGATGCGACTCACCCTTTTCGCGGCTTTCCCGGTATCGTTCAGTAACGTGTATACAGTAGTCAATACCGACACCAAGCGATATTGTTGCGATGGTTACTGTGACAATATTTAGCGACGAGCCTGCTGCATACATTAGACCGTAAAGCCATACGACAACGAGTAAGATTGGAATCAACGTGATGCTTGCTTGCTTGAATGATTTGAAACCAATTGACAAGGTTATGAAAACAAATAGGCTACCTAGGATTAATGATGACTGCATTTCACTTTGCATGGCATCGGATGCAACATATCTGGTAACTGGACGTCCAGTAATCATGACCCAAGTTAGTGGTTTGTCGTCTTGTTCTTCACCAGCGGACTCTATTGTGCCGGACGATAAATTGGTGAAAACGGCAAGATCACGCCATAGCTCCTCTAAGCCTTCACCCATGCCTGGGAAATCTTCTGGAGAGGTCATACCAAATCTAATCAGCATTCGGTCATATTCAGCATTGTTACCATTAATATCAAGCCAAGGCTTGCTGGGGTCTAGTGCAACATTTGGCTTAATGTAAAGTTCAACTATACTCGGAGGGATGTCGGGAATTGGTCCAACACCAGGAACGCCATGGAGGACCAAAAATCCGTAGAAGTATGCAAGGCAATCTCGGTCAGTTAAATCAAGCAGTGGGCCAGATCCATCATCTGAGCAGTTCATACCATGGCCTTCAACATCGGTAAGCCATCCTGCGGCTTCGAATGGAGTTGAGTCTAACACGAGCGAGCCCATCGCAGCAAATACCATTTCATCGAGAGCTAAAATATCGATATCTCCGTTAGGTAATTTAGTGATTTTATCAGCAACTCCATCAGGCAGGATTCCCATTTCCGTGCGGAATATGTCGATAGCAGCGTAGACATCTGGGTCAAGCACGTCGCCTTCAATCAACAGGTAGGCAGGTTCCCCTTCATCGGCGAAGCGATCAGTTACAATCTCGACACCTCTGGCGAAATCCGACCTCTCATCAAGAAAATCCTCTACTCGGAAATCACCCTCTAACTGCGCCATGCCAACAGCTGCAGGGATGGTGACCAAGGCGGCAATTAGACCAACGACTAATGCTGGCTTCGCTTTTCCACATGTGGTGGTAATCTTGCGAAGGAAATCCTCTGAGACTAGATGAGTCATTTGTTTTTCTGCGATATTTTTGTTGCGTTTTTGCATCCACTCATCAACGGTGAGGCGGATGAGCGGCACCCACAATCCAGTAAGTAAAAACGCTGCGAGAATGCCTAGTGCCGCTTCAACGCCAAATGAACGCAGTGCAGCGACATCACTGAATAGATTAGCAGCAAAAGCAGAAATTGTCGTTAAACTGGTTAGAAATATCGCTCGACCCACGCGAGTGAGAGTAATCTCGGTCGCTTCAGTAGTAGTTGCTCCGTTCTTGCGTTCTTCTTTGTAGCGATGTAGCGCATGCAGAGAATCATCGATGCCCAACGCTAGAACTAAAATTGGCAATAAATTTGAAAACTGCGATCTGGCTATTACGGTGAATCCTAACCAACTAGAAAAATTGGCTAAGTGACCTATCATGCCCTGCATCCACAACAGGGCTGCACCGAGGGCAATCAGAACTATTGCCACATCCGTCCAACGGCGTAGACTAATATACAATAGGCCAACAATCACTAAACCCATCAATACAATTAACCCGGCACTAGACTGTAGTTCCCTGTTGACTTCAACATTTACTCCTTGGCCGACAAGCAGCGTTATTGTTGTGCGGTCATTGGAACGCAACTTTCCTTCTAAATCCATATATGACCATTCGCTAGAGCAACCTCCACTTTCCTGCTGCAACTCTTGACAGACTGCTTCATCATAGCGCGGCGGGTGGACAACCAGCTCGCCGCCATCTAAACGGTAGCCTCCAACAATCAAACCGTCATCGGTAAACTGGACCTCCTTTTCTTGGTGGGCGTCTTTCCAAATTACCTCCCAACCCATTTCTTCCAGCTTTGCGCTATCGTATTGCACCAAGAACCAAGTTGATGATGCGGACCACCGACCAAGGCCTTGAGTAGCGTTAGCCCATGAACCGTTGAGTTGTAGCTCTCCACCAATGGGACCAGTCTGCAGGGAATTCACATCGGGGAAAAATCCGCGATCCAAAGAAAGCCAGCGGAGGAAATTATTCTCTGGAGCATCAGCCATTCTCAATGCGGCTAAGTCGATGTGATCTTGAGTAACATTTTGATCATCAAATTCCAGGCATTCAAGAACACCGCAATCAGTCCAATTGGTCGGGGCTGGTGTTGGTACTCCAAGGGAATTGATGCCCGGCTGAGTCAAAATCGAGGTTCCATTCATAAAGCCACGGAAGATATCTGATAGTGTCATTACCCCATTGTATTGGTGACCGGTGACATCGTTCACTAGTGGCTTTAGTGCCGGTGCCAGAATATGGTCGTAGACAATCTGTCGCTTGGAGTCAATCTCTCGCAACACCGACAAATTCACGATGCCGCCTTTTGGAGCAGAAATTCCCTGCCAGGCTTCACCAGATTCAACCATTTCACCAACATCTGGTAATGAAGAATAATCCGGAGCACCATCACTCATTGGCGGCACTGGCGACCAATCCTCAACGGGCGGAACAAATTCTGGGTCACGAGCTGAAATGACAAATCCTAGAATAATTTCTGAGTTGGAAAATTCTCTGTTGATAATTGTCTGTGCGGTCAACTCTGGAGATTCCATTTCATACGATTCCATGTCAATCGGCTGTAGAGCGGTGAGTGCACCGGGTATCATGAATAAGGACAGAATGAAAACCGCAATATGGACGCGTTTTTTTTGGGGGACAAACCACTTCGAAAACTTGTGGAATCTCGTTCCCATGGATGTAGGCTAGGGTTGTAGCATTTGAAACCATGTATATAGAATTCCGGTTGCTAGTTAGGCTATGGCCACCCTCCTAATCTTGAATCACCAGCCATACGACGGCACGGATGTAACCTGGAATGCGCTTCGCCTAGCACGGCAACTGAACAATGATGGTGTAGCGGTAAGAATTTTCTTGATGAATGATAGTGTTGACTTAGCTCGTGACGGCATTATCCCGCCTGCTGGTGTTGAGGATATGGTGGCTATGACGAAACAATTGATTGCTGACGGAGTGCCGGTTAAAGTGTGTGGAACCTGCCAGCAGAGATGCGGAGTTCTCAAAGGCCAAGGTTACTACGATGGTGCCCAGTATTCTACTATGGCAGAATGTTCTGAGTGGGTCCAAACTAGTGACAAAGTATTGACATTTTAATTCGTTCCAAATCTCTTTCGAAAAGTAAAAACGTGGTGCGGGGGGCAGGATTCGAACCTGCGAACCGATAAGGAATGGGACCTAAACCCACCGCCGTTGACCAAGCTGGGCGACCCCCGCGCAAAGTCAACTGCGGGATAACTATCATTTCAAATAAACGCTCATGACTTAACTGTGAATCCAGCATCGTTGATTATTGCTATGACCTCGTCAATTGTAATATTACCAAGGGTTGTAATCACGCCAGAATTTGATTCATGAGATATATTCGCCTTTGTGATGTGTTGATTGCTGCTCAAGACTTTAGTTAATCTTGATGAACAACCGTCACAGGTCATGCCATCAATCAGAACATGATACACGTCACCAGTCATGATGGTTACTTGGTGATGTAGTTTTAATCAGTTTGTATGACACTTAAACTACAAACCTACTGGCTGCCACCAACGTAGAATAAGCGAATTGGTTACTACACTAACCGAGGATAGCGCCATCGCTGCCGCTGCGAAAGCAGGTGGTAACAAAAAGCCAGTAAATGGCAGCAATAATCCCATAGCCAGAGGTATCCCAATTGTATTGTAAGAAAATGCCCAGCCGAGATTTGTTCTGACTCTCCGCATGGTTGCATGACCTAGTTCAATAGATGAAACTGCGTCGATTAAGTCATTACGTATCAGGACCAAATCAGCAGCATCGAGAGCAATATCGGAGCCCGCTCCCATGGCTATGCCGACATTGGCAACGCTCAATGCAGCAGCATCATTGATTCCGTCGCCAATCATTATCACCTGTTTTCCATCGTTTTGCATCCTTTCTATATGGGCCGCTTTTTCATCGGGTTTGACATTGGCAATCACCGTGGAAATACCAACATCCTGAGCGACTGAATTTGCTGAACTAGGATTGTCGCCGGTTAGCATTATCACCTCGAGACCTAATTGCTTAGCACGCTTCACCGCCAAGGAGGACGTGTTGCGAATTAAGTCACTAAACTCAATCCACCCTAGCAAACGAGGCCCTAAGCAGACTAAAACGATAGACACACCTTTGGCGGTTGCGGCGGCGATTTTTGTGTTCATTTCATCATCAAATTCAACTCCGACATCAACCATTAATTCTTGATTTCCAGCGGCGGCAATGCTCCCATCATACTCTCCAACCATGCCCATGCCCGCTATGGTTCTGATATCGGTGACCGTAAGTTGGTCGCTGGTTACATTAGACCATGACTCGATAATCGCAGATGATAATGGGTGAGTTGATTCTTCCTCTAGGGCGGCGGCGATTGAAAGAATCTCTTTGACCTCACAATCAATTATTTCGATGTGACTAACTTTTGGCCGACCAACAGTGATGGTACCTGTTTTATCAACTACGATTACATCTGATTTGTGAACTGATTCGAGTGCGTGTATACCTTTGATCAGTAAACCGTGTTTTGCTCCAACACTGGTTCCAACTACTAAGGCGATCGGAGTGGCTAAACCTAGAGCACAAGGGCAGGCGATAACTAAGGTGGAGACAATTACCATTAGAGCCAACTCGACACCAGAATTCAGTGGATTTTCCACCCATGTGTGCCCAATAGAGGCCCAGAAAACTCCAGCCACTACTGCTAAAAGAACCACCGTTGGGACAAAAATGGCAGAAATCCTGTCAACTAGTCGCTGTATAGGTGCTTTACCGACTTGCGCGTCTTCAACTAGTCTGACGATATTAGCAATTAATGAATCATCAGCTGGCTTGGTAGTTCTTAGATAAACAGTCCCGTCGAGGACAATAGTTCCGGCAAATACCTCATCCCCGCTTTGCTTCCTGACAGGATAGGCTTCACCAGTCATCGTTGATTCATCGATACTGGCGTTACAATTTTCTAAAACTCCGTCAATAGGGACCGTCTCTCCGGTTAGTAATTTTATCAGAGTTTGCGGTTTGACGGCACTAGTTGCAATCATTTCGGTATAATCATCTTCCTGCACAACTCTGGTTAGATTTGGTTGTAGGGTCATAAGCGAATGGACGGCATCGGTTGCCCGTAATTTAGCGACCGATTCCAAATAATTTCCAAGTAACACGAAACCAATAATGAACACTACACCGTCAAAGAAAACATGTTCAGCCTGGGTGAATATGTTTGGCATTTGGGAATATTTGTCTGCCAGTGTAACATTAACCGACCAAAAGAATGCTACTGTAGTCCCCAAATGAATTAGCACATCCATATTTGCACTGCCTCTGCGTAGTGCTTTCCAGGCGTTGGTATGAAACGATAATCCGGACCAGAAATACACTGGCATTGTCATGATAAAAGCCCATAATAGCCTTGTGTCGAATCCAGCAAAGCTGCCCATGTCATCAGCAAACATTGTCAGGTAAATTGTCGGCAGGGCGAGTATCAGTGCTAAACCAGCCTTGCGACCATCACTGGTAACCTGTTTCTCCAACCGCAATCTCAGTGGTTTTGACTCATCGTGTATGGCTGCAGAAAAGCCACCATGTTTGATGTTGCTTATTATCTCTCGAGTTATTTCTTCAGTGGCTGATTGGTGCAGTTGGATACTAGCAGAATTGAGCGGTAGATTTACTGCGACGGCCTTGACATGGGCATTTTTTTCCACGATTTTTTCTACTGAAGCAACGCAAGCAGCGCACGTCATACCATCAACATCGAGTTTTAGTATGTCGTTACTAATACCAGTCCCTCCGAATTTTTATTGCTACAGCGGAATTTCAATCATCGCGGGGCAAGGTCTAGTGACCCTCCCCAGATGTCGATACCTCTCAATCTACAAGGATATTTCTCACCCAATCGGGCTACAATTCTATGTTCGCCATCCCTTCCCGGTTCTGCACTGCTGACCTCGAGGCCGTTGTCATCAATGTTCAGCCGCTGCTTTGAGTCCATTTGACGCAGATGCATGCGTCCCTGAATTGCACCATCATCGTTGAGATCCAAATAGACCCATGGCGCCCTCAGGCTAACGATACGGGCAGACCATGATTTCTCGACTACCGACGGATAGAGGTTTTCTGATACAGAGTCAACCTCTCCGCCACGCAGGATGTGTATGTGATATGCGTTAGCAACAAGTTCCCACTCAATATACTTGGCAATAGTAGATTGATTGCTGCAGTGCTCAGCAATATCTGCTGTTTCGCTCTCATCATATGCCCAATCATCACCGGCTAGCATTGCTTTTAATTGGCGGTGTACCATCAAATCAGGGTATCTCCTAATAGGACTTGTAAAGTGTGCATAAGCGTCTAGATTAAGTCCGAAGTGGCCGAGGTTTTTGTGTGAGTAGTTCGCTCTCTGCATGAGATGAAATAGTCCTTGATCAACAACCCTTCGAGTTTTATTAGCGAGGCTTGAAGCTTTACTCTGAGCATCCATTAACGAATCAAGAATATCTTGCCTTGCTTTTGGGTCGAGAACGTTGGCTAAGTAAGGTGCGACATCATCTTCGTCGTCCACTGTGACATCTGCACTAGGCAGTGACTCAATGGTGGTATTAGCCCATGCACCCAAGAGGTCAGATAGCTCTTCGGCATCTGACTGGCCGTGGGTTTTGAAAGAAGGCATCGGCAGTTCGATATTTACTCCTAGGGCAGCTAGTTTTGCATTTAATTCCTTAACTTCAGCAGAATCAGGCGGTGCGTGACATCGCCAGGGCAATGGAGCACCTGCACTCCCAAGCATAGTTCCCACGCATGCATTTGTTGCTACCATGAACGATTCAATCATTTTAGTCGCATCTGTCGGCCACTTGACCATGACTTTGATTGTCTGATCGGCTAAAATCCTCGGCCGCATCTCGGCGTTTGCGATGTTTAATTTCACTTCTTTTGCTTGCCATTTTGCAGCCAATTTGAACATCTCTTCGAACCGATTGTCGCCGCTTGCATCCTCGTACGCAAGGTTCTCTATAACCCGAATAACCGCTTCATAGGCATTAGATTGAATGATCTCGCCATCAGCGTTTAGTTGCATGCGAATTACCATCGCAAGCCGATCAACATCCGCTCGTAGAGAACATAGGTCGTCTGCTAACCGTGGGGGTAACATCGGTAACACTGTGTGGGGCAGATATACTGATGTGGCGCGAGCTTTTGCCGCATGGTCAAGCCGGGTGTTTTTTTGCACATAGTGAGCAACGTCGGCGATGGCAACCCAGAGAGTGGTATTGTCCCCTTCAGTAGTCATACAAACAGCATCATCGAAATCCTTGGCGTCATGTGGGTCAATGGTGACAAAAGGTAGGTGTCTTAGATCATCCCTACCTCTTGCGACCATTTTATCGCCGTCCACTTCAGTCTGCAAATTACTGTGAGCAATTAGTTTCTCATCGTAATGCCTGGGAAACGGATTACGCCCTTCGCGTTTTCTCGCCGCCAATCGTAAATCGAGTAGTTCAGAAACGGTAAATCGTTGATTTTGCAATAGTAAAAGAGCGATACTTGGTGAGGACTCCTGAAATCTAAATCCGCATCGAGCATCAGCAAATTTACATATTTCTCGCCTTAAATCGAAGCTTCCCCATCTTGTCAGTCCCTCACATTTGAGTGATAATTCAGGAGGCATCTCTTGTCCAGATAGTATCGCTAACCATGCTCGTTCGATAACCTCGTAACGTAATCTGTCATGCTCATTTTCTAGGTTAGGAGGGCCTTGGAATAGTTTGCCATTTTTCCCGTATTGGAGAAAAAAAGCCTCCCAGGATGCAATTGAGGATTTTATTGCAGCAATTTCCGGAGTACTTCTCATTGTGACGGTTTTTGTTGTTTTATCGGCGGTAAAAAACTGCTCTTCCTTTCGGATGGTTGCCAAAGATTGGTCTAGTTTGGCTCTAAAGATGCGCTCTGCTTTTGGCTCCTTGTCAAATCTAGCCCGCATTTTTTCAGCCTGGATTAGTAATTCGGCAATTGATTGTGCGTTCCACGACTGACTCCAGAGCTCATCCCTGTCTCCGATTGCGCTCGACAGTCGTTTCCATAGTCTCTCGCCATCACTTAATTGTGGCCCTCGCCGTTGCTGATTTTTACGGTTGTGCCTTTTTTTCATGTAACCTCACAATCCAGTCTTGCGCAACTCCTCTAATGCCATCTTTTGTTCATTTGTGAGGTCTTCAACTTCCAACATTACGAACTCGAGATCTAAATCACCGCCTTGAATGCCGGCACCGCTCATTCTTCTGCGATCACCAACTCGGGTATTAGGTGAAACGCTAAGCATACCCTCTTTTCCAGATGGTAGTGTTATTTTCACCTTGCCACCGAGCATGAGCGTGGAAAATTCGGTATAAACCTCCTGAACTAATGTGTCACCATCCCAATATCTTCCCTCGCCTGCATCAATTCTAACTGTAAGCAAAACATCGCCTGGATCACCTTCGGGGTGATCGTGACCTTGGCCTTTCATTCGCTTAACAGTGCCGTGTTTTACGCCTGGCTTGAGGCTGGTTTTCATGGTTACAGTTTTTGGCTCCATGGTTCCCATCGAGTTTGGTTTTAAACGCTTGAAGGTAAAGGAAAAGCTGCCACCCTGTTCTGCTTCGTCTACTGTCAGATCAATACTGACTCTGATATCACTGCCTTTGGCTCTTCTCGGCTTTGGTTGATTGGTATTTCCTCTTCCGCCAGCGAATGGGTTACTGCCCATATTACCTCTCATGCCGCCAGAAAACATCTGTCCGATAACATCCTCGAAACCACCACTCATATTGCCGAATCCACCACCTCGCATGCCACCACCGAACATATTTGCCATCTGCTGTTGCTGGTCAAATTCTCGCCTTGCTTCCGCTGAGCCTATCTTTTCATGCGCTGCTTGAACCTGCTTAAATTTCGCCTCTGCGCCGGCATCGCCAGGATTTCTATCCGGGTGGAATTGTCGTGCCTTTTTGCGAAATGCACGCTTGATTTCTGCCTCACTAGCATCCTTACTAACACCCAGTACGCGATAAGGGTCCGGCTCCGCCATGAGTAGGCCTTCCGCGCCCCTACCTCATCAATTTTAGTAGTGCTCAAATGGCAAGTATCATTGGAAAATTGTCCGCCATCGTCATCCGACGCGGTTATATTTGGGAGGCAATTGGAGTGACAAGCCAGAGGTCATACCATGTCCAGTGAAACTGAGAAAAAGCGCTCCTTCGAAGACAGAGTTCAGGACCGTCAAGACTGGATAGAAGCCCAATTCAGGCGCATTTCCCGTGGTTCATGGGCAAGGATTATTCGCATGGCACGAAAGCCATCGCCGCAAGAATTCAAGCAAACTAGCATAGTTTGCGGCATCGGCCTATTCGTTTTGGGTGCAATTGGATTCGGGCTACTTGTTCTCATGGACAACTTCTTCCCATGGCTAATTCATGACGTTATCGGGATTGGGAATTGAATTTGATGGGTGAAAAATATGGTTGAAGCATTTGTTGCATTTGTAAGATTTGAAGAGAAACTGCTCTTGATGCGCAGAAATAAGTCAGATGGTGACTTCCCCGCATTGTGGGACGGAGTATGGGGTATAGCCGATACTCAAGAAGAGGTTTTGGCTAAAGTTTCAGAAGCAACCAGCATACCTATCGAAAACCTTCACTACCACTCTACAGGCCCCGAACGAGGCATCGACATGGGACGGTCTCTAGTTGACGTTATGCCGATATTGGTCGTTGCATCTACGGATGAAGTAACTCCAACGGGTAGATACAGCGAGTACGAATGGGTGGATCCCGGTAAGATTCAGGAATACAACTGTATTTTCTCCAACATCGATATGGACAATGCACATTCGCTGTTTAGAGAGATGTATGGTTCAGTAGGCTCGTTCCTCTACATTGTAAAAACCGCTATTGGTTCGGAGCAGCGAGTTGCAGACGAGATGCATGCTAGGCTGCATGGTAGTGGTTCGCTAACCGCACTTCAAGGAGATGTGATGTCGATACTTCATCCAACGGGAATGCGTGGGTATGTATTTGTCGAGTCGAGTGCAATATATCACGTTGAGAAATTAATCGGCCGCTCTGGTGGTCGTGATCCAACCTCAAGAAGAGGCATCAATCAAACACCGCTAAAGAATGCCAAGACTGTATTACCCGGTGAAGCACCTCTAGCTGATATTCTACCATACCTAGAGCCAAAGGCAGTCACATCCGGTATCGAAGTTGGCTGTATTGTTGAAATTATCACGGGTGCTTTCAAGGGCGAGAAAGCTCGTATTTTGAGTGTCTCAGATTCTAAGGAAGAAGTGGCAATGGAATTGTATGATCAACCAATCCCAATGACCGTTAACATGCGCGGTGACCACGTAAGAGTCATCGAAAGGGTCGAATAAGGCGCCCTACCAACAAAACCCCAACTTTCTATGTTATTAGTTATAGAAAGGTTATATGGCATGTAATTTGTATTTGCGTACATGGAAGTAAAAGAAATCATAGCGCCAAAAAATATGATGATAGCCCTTGGAACCATTGTGATAATTATGTCATTGTGGGGAATGACACATGGAGATGAATGGGCAGAATATGGCTGGGGTGAAGACAATGTTCTTGCTCACGATGAAGCATACGAAGAAATGTGGGCATTGCATCTGATGCCACTTGGAATCATGGCGATCTTAACTGGAATAGTTGTAACCGGTAAGGAACTAGCCAAGATGGCCATGTTTGCTCCAATCGTTTTGGTCAATCTATTTGGAGGCATGATGATTCTAGCTGGTGACAATGGTTATTCAACGGATCCTCCAGGAGGCATTACTGGGATACTGGGACTCGTTATGATTCTGACAGTTATCCTCACTGGGATATCTGGATATATGCACAAGGACGATGCAGAAGAAGCGGGTGAGTAATCATGTTGGATACATTAATGGATCCGAAAATTTGGTTGATATTGGTTGCTTTTGTCCATGCAATTGTTGGCATAATAATCCCAACGGATTGGTCGAAAGATAACAATAAGATGATGGCAGGATTTAGTCTACTCACTTCTGTTACTATGCTTTATGCGGGGTTCTGTTTAGACGGAGAGGAGCAGGCGAGGTTGGCGTTGGTTATTGGCGGTCCAGTTTGGGTTTGGTTTGTAGTCTGTTGCTCAATGGGGTTAGAATTCGATATCGGAAAAGAGCCTATGGCGATGACTTGGAAGGAAAATATACCTCCACTTGTCCTTTGGGGTCTAGTAGCACTCACCGGTCTGCTGGAATCCGGATGGATTTAGGAAATCTAATTTGGTTCACTGTTACCCACGGAAGCGACCACTGTTGGACGCGGCGCGGTTAAATAGGGGAGTTTAGTCGGCAAGATGCCCACGTCTGTGAGCATGGAGTTGAAATAATGCCAAAACCTTGGACATCACATCTCATTAGAGATGCACTAGGAGTCAAAAAGTGTAACGGCAGTATGGAGGCTGCGACCGAAGACCTACCTTTAGAAAAGGCAATCGAAGTTGCCAAGAAAAAGCACGGTGAAGGTCATCTGACCGGAGCGGACTTGAAAGCACAAACACGCGAAGTTATTGGAACCTGTGTGTCGATGCGAGTCAAGATTGACGGTCATTGGGCGAATGAGGCGCTCGCAATAATCAGTAAAGGAGATTGGGACGAGCGCTTTGTTTGAATAAATCACGGACCGCAGGAGAGGATAAAACCTCGTGGACTGCAGGGGTGAGGTAACATGGAAGAAAAAATTAACCAAGCAATAAAGGACGCACTGGAGAGCGCTCCAGAAAGAAAATTCGTCGAATCAGTCGATATCTCATTCACCATCAAGGATGTCGACCTGAAAAACCCTAACAATCGTATCAAGGAAGAAGTCAGACTTCCCTCCGGTCGCGGTAAAGAACTCAAAATTGCTATGTTTGCAGCAGGTGAAGCAGCAACCAAGGCTAAAGCTGCTGGTATTGATGTTATCACTCCACAAGAAATTGAAGAGCTCGGTGGCAAGAAAGGCAAAGCAAAGAAAGTTGCCAATTCTTATGATTTCTTCCTATCAGAAGTCCCGCACATGGGTCTAATTGGCCGCTACCTAGGTGTCGTTCTTGGTCCTAGAGGTAAGATGCCTCGTCCGGTCCCTCCGACCCTCGACCCATCGATAATTGCCGCAGGTCTAAAATCGACAGTCATCGTCAAATCTGGTGACAAGATGACTTTCCATGCGGCGATTGGAACTGCAAAGCAAAGTCATGAAGAGCTATCCGCTAACGCCATGGAAATTTACAACCGTGTAATATCCAAACTAGAGCGTGGCATCGGTAATATTCGTTCACTATACATCAAGACTTCCATGGGTCCAGCACAACGAATCGAGGTGATCAATTGATTCCAAAGGTAATGCCATGGAAAAAAGATACAGTCGCTGATCTAGTATCTTTGCTCAAGAGTGGTGATACGCTGGCAGTCATTGACATCCACGGTGTTCCGGCCGGTGCCATGATTGGCATGAGGAAAGATTTGCGTGGTTCAATGAAGATTCAAGTCGCTAAGAAACGCTTGATGAAGCTTGCATGGGAACAGTGTGGTTATGATAACCAACACTTAGAGGCACTTTTCAAATCCGCTATTCAACCAGCACTGGTTTCAACAGACAAGATGAACTCATTCGGATTGTTCACTGAGTTGAAGAAGACAGAGGCCGGCCGAGCGGCTAAAGAAGGTGATGTTGCGCCGTATCAAATCGTAGTTGAAAAGATGGATACTGGAATGCCTCCAGGCCCAATAGTTGGTGACCTAAACTCCGTTGGAATTCCGGCGAAGATTATGGGTGGCTCCGTTCAAATCCAGAAGCGCACGGTAGTGTTGGAAGAAGGCGAAGTTTTCGAAGGTGAACTCGGTATGATGCTGTCTAAGATTGGTATCAATCCGATTGTTACCGGACTAAAGCTATGCGGAACTCTTGAAGATGGCGTTTTGTTTGAACCATCCACTTTAGACATCGATTACGAACAATTCAATTCCGACCTAATCAGTTACGCTGCAGGCGCTTTCAACGTTGCTTGCAACATTGCATGGTTTACCAGTCAAACCATGCCTACTCTGGTCGCTAAAGCCAGCAGCGAAGCACTCGCTGTGGCTGTTGAAGCAGCAGTGGTCAATGAGACCTCTGCCCCACACATAATTGGCAGAGCAAACCGTGCCGCACTAGGTATTGCAGGTTCGCTATCTGCTGACGCACTCGATGACGAACTGGCAGCCATGTTAGGCGCCGCCGCAACTGCGGCAGCCGCCGCACCTGCCGCCGTCGAGGACGCTTCTGAGGCTCCAACCGAAGCCGAAGAAGAAGAGGAAGAGGAAGAGGAAGCCGGATTCGGTGGACTTGGAGATCTATTCGGTTGAAAATGAGGTGAAAAATATGGAATATGTATACGCTGCTATGTTATTGCACGCTGCTGAAAAAGACATTGATGAGAAGGCTGTTGGCGCCGTTTTGAAGGCTGCTGGCGTAGATGCCGATGATGCTAGAGTGAAAGCACTTGTTGCTTCACT
>Ga0160422_10000181_pt1 | contig 36289 bp, 35 predicted proteins | sample Fk160mmetaG_FD_108192 | JGI IMG/M metagenome (GOLD analysis project Ga0160422, IMG submission 108192) | Marine microbial communities from the Central Pacific Ocean - Fk160115 60m metaG | ecosystem: Environmental > Aquatic > Marine > Oceanic > Photic zone | place: The Central Pacific Ocean... | reverse complement strand
GAGCAAGAGCGACAAGACTTGTTGAACCTATCGGGAGCGGATGACGAGCAACCGGAAAAGGAGAGCGAGCCGGAAGAATCCTCCCCGGTCGAAAAGGAAACCGTTAGTCCTGAGAGGGCGGAAAGAGTCATGGAACGGGCAAGGATGTGGGGCGTACAAGGTCTCACCCGCAAGGAGCAGCGGATATTCCACCTCGAAAAGAAGCGCCGGGAAGAAGAGCGATGGAGGCTCGAGAAGATTCTCGACAAGGCCTACGATGAAGGGGTTGATTCCCTTACCCCCGAGGAACTTGCTCTGTACGAATCCAAGAAGACCCCCCTCAAGCCTAAGGCGGCCAGTAAGCCGGGCAAGGGTTCTTCCTTCCGCAAGGCCGGCCCCACTAAGATTAAGAAAGGGGCCAATCGGATGAAGGCGTCCGGCAGGAGGCATCCGGGGAAAAACAAGAAAGAAGAGGAACCAGGGGGGTGCCGCATTCCCATTGCCATTATCCTTGGCTTAGTTGCCTTGAATGTTCTAGGAGACGGAAGACTCGGCTTGTTCTTTTTCTTCCTACTGCTTGCGTTTCTTCACATGCACCCATGGCTGGTCAAGTGGATGGGGGAAGATTTCCTGCAGGGTTTTTTCCCCGGTGAGTCCTATGAGGACAAGCGTTTCCGCATGGGATGTTGGCCTTTTCTATTGGGGCTCTTCACCCTCAACATCATTCCGCTTGGCATCATCCTCTTGGGAATCGGGTTCTTCATGATATTGTCCAGTGATTTCTTCAAGAAGCTGACCGAGGGAAAATAGGGCGGGTTTCCACCCGCCCGGGTCACGGGCAATCCAATGGGTTGATCCCTTAGCTGCGGGGAACGCTGAAGAAGGGAATGGACAGGGGGTATTTCCAGGTTTCCCCTTGGCCTGCCTTGATGCACCCGATGATGGGGAACAGGAACCACACAATGGCGAGCGCAATCAAGGTGAATATCCCGACGAAGACGAATATCAGGGCGACCGAGAGGATGGCATATATGACAGAGGATATGTTCCAGTTCAGGATGATCCTGCCGTGGGCGTCGGCCAGCGGTGAGTCACCCTTGGCCGTCAACCACATCACAAGTGGGAGAATGATGCCTGCGGTGGGAATGACAAAGCCGGCGAACTGGCTTAGGTGCATGAAAAGGCAGAACTGTTTTTCCTCCATGCCCCACGGCCGGTTTGAAGTTTCCGGGGACGGAGAAGCGCCATAGCTCTTGCCGAAGGGATCATTGGCCGGAGCGGAGGAGGGTCGAGGTTGAGCGGAGGAGGGTCGAGTTCCTCCACGGACTTCCCTGGGAGAAAGCCTTATGGTCGCCCGTTTTTTTTTCTTCGGGGCCGGCACGGGTTTGGCTTGATCGGGGGGAGGGGAAGACGGTTCGGGCTGGGGGGGGGGCGGGGGGGGGTTGGGTTGGGGGGGGGGGGGGGGAGGAGGGTGGGGGGGGGGGGGGGGGCGTGGGGGAATCGTCACTAAGGAGCGAAAGACTCGGCTTGGTCGGGATCGATGTCTTCGGTTCCAACGACTGTTTCCTTTGATCGGAATCATCGGGGATATCCTCCGGTTCTTCAGGCATTTCGCTCGAGCCTGCGACTTGCCCGAAGATTGGCCGCTGGAATAGGCCGTCGAATCCGAGAATCCGGACTGTCATGGCAAAGGAATCGTCTCTTTTGAGGGAGTCCGCCCACTCGTTTTCGGAAGGCAGGGCAAGGAGGGAGTATCGCAGGTTCTCGTCCGCCAGTTGGCCCGTGATGGTCTGCCCGTTTTCGTAGGTTCTTTCAGGATCGTGCTGGCTGGAGAAGGTCCTTGAGGATGAGTCGAAAACGAACTCGAGCCGATAGGTCCCATCGCGAAAGGCGGAGAGCTTGTCTTCAGCCTCGGTACCGGAGGCTGATTCCTCCTTGAGCGACCGCAGGGAATCGATGAGGCTTCGCTCGCTCACTCGGCCTCTTGGGTGAAGGATGACGGTTGTTCTAGACGCGGTACCACTTGCTGCGCCTCTTGCGGTCGGTCAGCTTGTCGGCTTCCTCGTCGTTGACGAACTTTTCCTTCTTCGGGTCCCAGTCGAGTTCGCGCCTGAGCTCGTAGCCGATGTTACAGAGCTGGCAGAGGGTCGCCGTACGGTGACCGGCCTCGACGTGGGCGAGCGGGAGTTCCCCGGAATGAATGCAGTCGAGCCACTCGTCGTGGTGGTTTCTGGGTTTGCGAAGACTGACCGTCGTCTTGAAGTCCTTGAGCAGGCTTGGAGGATCCGATTTCCATGGTCCGCGGTCGACCCAGATGGTACCCTCGGAACCATAAAAGATGGTTCCTCCCCGCCACTCGGGGATGGATCCGTGGACGACCTCGATGCCGTTCTCGTAAATGAGCCGTACTTCCTTCTCCCCCTTCTCGGGAGGGATCACCTTGACCGGCCCGGTGTAGTCCGCATCCATGCCCCACTGTCCAATGTCGAAGTGATGGGCTCCCATGTCGGCCAAGTAGCCGTTGCAGTATTCGGTATAGGCCCGCCAGCGCGGGAAGTGGTTATGGACGTTGTCGGGGCAGAGGATCTTGTTGAACCCGCGGGTCGGGGCCGGTCCCTGCCAGGCGTCCCAGTCGATCCCATCGGGTATCTTCTCGGTCGGAAGGTCGCAGGCCTTCGGGGGACCTCCCACGCAGACGCGGATTTTTTTGATCTCCCCGATTGCCCCGCTCCGGATGAGTTCCACGGTCTTGCGGAATTTGCCCCCAAACTCGGTTCGCTGCTGGCTGCCGGTCTGGAAGACTACCTTGTTTTCATTCACTGCCTCTACCATGGCCCGCCCTTCCTTAATGGTGAGTGAGATCGGTTTTTCGCAGTAGACGTGCTTCTTGGCCCGGGCGGCGAGGATCGTCGGTTCGCCGTGCCAGTGGTCGGGGGTGGCGATGAGGACCGCATCGACCTGCTCGTCGGCCAGCAGTTCACGATAGTCGGTGGTGACGGTAAGGCCTTTCCATCCCTTCCCGGGAGTGTTTTGCCCGTAATGCTTTTCGATGAGGGCCTTGGTGTGATCGGTGCGAACTTGGGCCACCTCGGCAAATCCGGTCACTTGGGCCCGGGGGTTGCGGATAAGGCGGTGGATGTGACTGCGGCCCTGCTTGCCTGGACCGATGACGGCCACGTTGATCCGGTTGTTGGGGGAGGCATCACCCTTGGCGGCCCATACGTGAGAGGGCAGAATGAAGGGGGCGGATGCGAGGGAGGCTTGCTTGAGGAATTTTCTACGGTTGCTCATTGGTTCTAGTGGGTTGAAAGGGCGGGGTAGGGGGAATCTGTCTCCAATGGGACAAAAAAAGCATCGTCGAGGTCAAGCAAAGTTCGACCCGTGGGTTGAAAAAAGGCCTTAAAGATCGTTCGGAGAGAGATCGAGGGCATCCTTCCAGAGGCTTTCCAGGGCGTAGTTTTGGCGCTGCTCGCTGGAAAACAGGTGAACGACGAAGTCGATGGCGTCGAGGACCAGCCAGCCACTCGACTGGAAGCGGTCGCGCGAATAGAGCTCGATCTGGTTGTCCTTGAGCGTTTTTTCAAGGTTGTCCCGGAGGGCCTTGAGGTGAGGGTCGGAGGTGCCCGTTGCGATCACGAAACAATCGGTGAGGGGGGACGAGTCGCCAAAGTAGAGAAGCTTGAGGTCCTGGGCCTTCTTGTCAAGGAGGGCCTCGCAGGCAAGGCGCAGGTTGGCTCGCAATTCCGATTTGGCGGGTGGTGGATCGATCTTCATGGCGAAGGGGAGGGGGCAAGGAGAAGGTTTTCCTCGAGGTAGTCGTAGGCGGGGGAGGGAAGGTCGTCCCGGAAGGCTTGTCCGCCCCTTATTTTTTCACGGGTGGAGGAGGAGGAGAGATCGATGAGGTCGTTCTTCATCCATTCGAAGCGGAGGCCGGGCAGAGGGGGCTGCCCATCGGAGTCCGGGAGGCGTGAAAAAACGAGGAAGGTGACGAGGCCGGACAGCTCCTCCACGAATTTCCATTGCGGGAGCCTTTGGAACTGGTCCTCCCCGAGAAGCAGGAGGATTTCCCGCTCCGGATACCTTTTTTCAACCTCCAGCAGGGTGTGATAGGTGTAACAGGTTTTGCCTTGCAGAATCTCGTGATCGAAGACCTCGATGGCCGGATGTTGGATCGCGATGCGCTCGAGCATGGCGAGGCGGTGCCGGGCCTCGAAGAAGGGCTTTTCCACACGGAGGGGAGCGTGGAAGGCGGGACAAAGCAGGAGAGTCTTGAGATCGGCTCGCTCGATGGCATCCTCGGCCAAGGCGAGGTGGCCCTTGTGGATGGGGTCGAAGCTTCCGCCGAAAAAACCGATCCTGGCGGCGGAGCCTGGGGAGTGGGGGGACATCTCCGGGTCACAGGGCCCGCCCCTCGGATTTCTCGAAGAGGGTGAACATCTGCCCTTTTCGGAAATAGGTAACTTGGCCGGAGGAGGATACCACCAGGGCAAGCGAGTCGGTTACGTGGGTGATGGCCGCGGCCGCCGCATGCCTGGTGCCGAGCCCGCCCGGCAGGACGATCTCGTCCGCCTTGGCCTGGATCAGGCAGCCCGCCGACTCGACCACCCCGTTGCCCTGCAGGATGAAGGCCCCGTCGATCAGGGCGAGTTCCTTGATGGTCTCGTCCATGAAGGGGTTGAGGATGCTGCGGTCTTCCTCCCCATACCCATGAAAAGGGTTGAGGACCAATTGTTTGGACCTCTTGGATACCTCGACGTGATCCCCGAGGATGAACATTGCGCCGATGGCCAGGCCCTCCCGGCCGGAGGTGGCGAGATCGGTGGCGATGGCGGTGATCCTCTCGAGGGCCTCGGCCGAGACGTCGGGGGGGAGCATCTCCTCGCCCTGCCCGATGACGGACTCGAATTCCTCGTCCACGTCGACCACCAGAACGGTGTCGAGCTGCCCGCTGTCGGGGATTCCCCCGATGCAGCAGACCCGGTCCTGAAACCCGAATATCTCACGGGTCAGGCCAAGCAGGATGGCGGCACGGAGCTGGGAAAGGCGGGAGCGGGAGAGAGCCCGCACGGCAAGGGTGGCGTCGGCCCGCTGGTGACTGCGGTCGTCGTCCGAGACGTCTTGCCCGGCCAGCACGACCTTGAAGCCCGGGAAGTTCATCTTGGGGGCCAGGCTGGGAGGGAAGACGTCCGTGAAGATAAGAATGGTCGAGCAATCCGCGGCCTTGGCGATCTTGGCCGCCTCGTCGGTCAGTAGCTTGTTGAACTTGGTCCGGCGCCTGGCGGGCCGGTCGTCGGTTCCCGCGAAGGCCTTGCGGACGGCGTTCTTGAACTCGGACTTCTCCCTGGCCATCCAGAGCTGGTCCATGATCGAGTTGTCCTGAAAGGCTCTCGCCAGGGCGGCGAGGAAGGAGAGGTAGTTCTTGGCCTTTTCGTTGGCCAGAAGGAGGAAAACGAAGCGGATGTCGCCATAACTGTCCTTGCCCTCGAAGTTCAGTCCGGCCGGACAACGGCCGATGGCCAGGGCGTAGGGCCTCTTCATGTCGACCCGCGCATGGGGTAGGGCCACTCCCTCTCCCAGGTAGCTGGTGAGGGAACGCTCGCGCTCGATCAGTTCCTTGAGAACCTTCTTGCGCTTACGGGGAGTCGGAAGGAGGGTGTCGCAGGTATCGATCAGCTCGGCATAGGCGGACTTGAGGTCCTTGCTGCTCAAATCGATGATCCGGTTGGAGGATATGTAACGGTCTATGCGCATGCCTCAGGAAAAAAGTCGGGTGGAAGGGGTCCCTGCCCGTTGGTGGTTGGCCTGCCGCTTACTTCTCCCACTCGAGGGCACCGCTTTTCAGTTCGTAGACTAGGCCTGCGACGAGGACGAAGGTAAAGAAGAGCATGGGCCACAGGAGGTTGATCCCGCAGGCCATAAGGTCCCGGTGGGTCAGGACCCAGGGGATGAGGAACACCACGTCGATGTCGAAAAGGATGAAGAGCATGGCCGTGACGTAGAACTTGACCGAGTAACGGGTCTCACCCTTGGTGTCGGCCGCCAAGCCGCATTCGTAGGGCGAATCCTTGATTTTTCCCGCCGTCGCCTTTTGTCCGAAGAGGTGGCTCGCAAACAGTATGCCCACACCCATCCCGACGGCCAGGATGACTTGCAGGAGAACCGGAAGATAATCGACGAGACTCACGGAGAAACTAATCGTACGAAAACGCTCGGGAGGCAAGAATATTCGGATGTTGCGGGGATCCCGCACGGAGCCTGGAGAATAAATGCGTAACCAATTTCCGAAAGACGAAGTCTATATTGTGTGAGAAAAATTCTCGAAACTTGCCAAAGGGTCTCAAATTGAGCTATCATGTGGGAATGAACGATCTTGAAAACAAAGCTCATGCCTCGGTTGCGGGAACTTCAAGCAGGGGGTTCACCCTAGTCGAGGTTCTCATCGTTTTGGCCTTGATCGGCGTCGTCGCCGGTTTGGCCATGTCCAACCTAGGGGAATTGTTTGGGGGTGGACAGGAGCAAGCGGCCAAAACATGGGTCAACAGTACAGGGGAGGCCTACGTGACGAGTTATTTCGCCAGGGTCGGGAGTTACCCGAAGACCCTTGCCGACCTCAAGAATCCGCCCAACGGCATCGCTCCCTTCGTCAAGCGGGATTCAGACCTGCATGATCCCTGGGGGAACGAATACGTCTACAAGTATCCCGGGGTCAACAACCCCCGCAGTTTCGATCTCTCGACCACTACCCCCGACGGGAAGGTGCTCGGGAATTGGGACGGCAATTGATTTGACTTTCCCCGCAAACGATCCCGCAAAGCGAGCCTTTACGCTGGTTGAGATCCTTCTCGTGATCGCCTTGGTGGGCGTGATGGTGGCTTTGGTGGCGGGCAATGCGGGAGCCTTCATAGAGGGAAGCAAGCAGATGCCGCCAGGGCGTGTCCTGAAGTTGGCGGTGGTGGACGCCCTTTACCTGGCTGGCGAGCGCAAGCGGGTGACCTTCCTCGGATACGTCGAGGAGGATGCCGCCTTCGTAGTGACGGACGCCAGTGGGGGCGTCTTGTCCAAGCATCCCATTTTCGAAACGAGAAAAGAGGAGGAAAACGAGGTCGATGAGGATGAAAGTCCCAAGGTGACCTTCTGGGCTAAGGGCCCGTTGGCGGGGGCGGGGGGAGGCAGTTCGATCTACGACGACGACGTTCTGGTCGTGAAGAGAGTGCCCTTTCATTTCGGTTCCAGCGCTCCCTTCAGGGTGGAGATCGAGACCGAGGACATGAGGGATCCGGAGTCCTATGAATTCGACCCTTTTTCCGGCTATCACCTGGAGAAACTGGGCCAGGAGGAATGAATCGGGAGGTACAAGCGGATCCTGTCTCGAACTACCCCCAGGGGAGTTCAGGTTTCATGTTGCTCGAGGTCTTGATCGCCTTGGCCCTTTTCGCCCTTTCCGCGGTCTTTTTGGTCGATGGGGTGGGTACCATTTCGAGGGCCATCAGGGAAATGAAGAATACCCGGGAACTGGAGCAGGACCTCATTTGGGTCAGGGACCAAATCTTCCAGGAATCCGATTACGAGAAGATTGAGGAGGGTGGAGACATCACCGCCCCGACCATGGGCGAGATCCGCTGGGAAACGGAGGTGGAGATGTCGACCGAGGTGCTGGACGTGTTCAAGGTCACGCTCATGCTGGAATACGAGGGTAACTCCGATTTCAACGTGGAGGCCGGCGAGCGGACCTCCGTGATGTATCTTTTCCGCCCAACCTGGTCGCAGAATTCCGACTTCTCGAGGGAGCGCAACGACGTGCTGGAGGAAAAAAGGGACAAAATTAGGGAACTCCAGGATGAAAGGAGAAGGCTGTGAGCAGGCGCGGATTTTCCATGGTCGAGGTTCTGCTCGCCCTTGCCATAGGGGGACTGGTGCTTGTCTCCGCGACCAACCTGCTTGTCCTCATTTCCAAGGAATGGGCCGACCGACCTGCCGCCAGGGATGCCTTCGACGCCCACGTCAACGGAGTGGCCCGGTTCCTTACCGCCGTTATGGAGGAGGCCACGGTACCGGTGCTCAATTCATCCGGAAATGATCCCATCGACCTCCAAAGACCGGTTGGGTTTTCCGATTCCGAGGACCCCTTGATTCACTTTTACCTGCGGGAGGCTCCCCCCTTGTTCGTTTGGCCCCAAGGTACCGCCAGTCGGGTTCACGCCTACCTTTTCTTTGAGGAAGGAGAAGGGTTGAACCTATTGTGGTTCAGTGAGTTGCAGGAGCTTGAGAAGAACGATGAGGGAATGATGGAGCCGGAGGGCGAGGACGAGTTGTTCATGACTTTGGTAAGTCCTTTCTGCGAGGAGGTGTACTACTGCTACTATGGCGAGGAGGACGATGGCCCCGACGATATCAAGGAATGGGATATGGCCACCGACCTGAGGGAAAAGGAAGACCAGGAGGGCAAGTTCCAGTTACCCGCCTTTCTCAAACTGGTCTTCAGGGGGGAGGGCGACGACCTGGACAGGACCATTACCATACCGGTCGAGCGGCTTTCTCCAAGCGGACTGAGGGAGGATTCGAGATGAGCCGAACCAAGAACCGCAGGCGGGGTTCGATCCTGGTCTTCATCCTCGTTGTGATCGTCGTGATATCGGTGCTTAGCCTAAGGCTGATCGAGGAGGGGATCCGCGAAATCAACCACTTGAGCCAGTTTCACAGGCGCGACGACCTCCGCATGCACGCCTACTCTGCGATGGACGTGGCGGTCGGAGTCCTGAATGAGTTCAAGCTGATCGAGGGAAAATTGTATTCCCCGGCCCAAGGCTGGGGGGATCCCATGTCCTATGCCGGCGTTGCCCCGCTCGACGAATCCGTTACCTGGTCGGTCCGCCTGATCGACGAGTCGGCCAAGGTCCCCATATACAAGGTTAACGAAAAGGACATGACCGCCTTGTTCGCCCTCATGATGGCCGAGGAGGAGTCCCTCGTCGACGAGGACGACGGGGAACCTTTCTTCGACAGCCTGATGGACTGGGTGGACGGGGACGACGAGGAACGGGACGAGGGAGCCGAGGACGACTATTACGAAGGCCTCGAGAGCCCTTACTTCACGCCCGACAAGAAGATCAATAATTTCGAGGAGTTCAGGCTGATAAAGGGCTTCCCGCATGACCCGGAGGATCCGGAAGACTCGGGCATCTTCTTCGATGAACTTGGGAACGAGACGGTCAATATGAAGCACTTCCGGGATTCCTTTTCCTTCTTCAACGACGGTCCGGTCAACATCAATAACGCCAGTCCCTTTCTCAAGAAATTTCTCTGCGGGGACGACGAGCGTCTCTACGAGGACTTGATGGAGGGCCCCGTGGCGGGAGGGGAGCCCTACTACGTCAACCCGAACAGCCAGAACATCATGGCTATGCGCGGGAAGCGCAACGTCAGCATCGGGACTTCGGCTACCGTGTTCAGGGTGGAGGTTACGGTCACGAGGGGAAAGGCTAATTTTCAGCTTCACGCCATCCTTTCCTCGGGAACCAGCATGGCCCCCAGGCCACCCGGACCGGGAGGAAGAGGGAAGATCGGGGCCTCTTCTTCCCAGAAGCTGAAATATCCATTCCGCGTTCTCTCCATCCGGGAAAACGAAAATTTGGTCGACTGACCCCCTTTCATGGCGCTAGTTTCCATAATTGAACCCCATGGCGGAAGATCCTGAAAAAGCCTCCGATTTCCCGGTCGGAGAATTGCGAGAAATTACTCTGCTTATCCCCGGCGAGCATTTCTTCTGCGAGACCCTATCCGTCCCTCCCGAGCTGAACGTCGAGGATTTTCAGGAATTCGCCCGGCAGGCCTTGGATCTGGATTCCTTTTCCCCTTACCCTGCCGAGCAACTGGCTTGGGGATTCCACGGTTGCGAGGTTGCCAGAAAAATTATCGTTTTCGCCACTCCCTTCATCAAGCTGCGCCAGCTGGGTTGGCAGAACCTGGAATTCTTCCGTCGGGTAGTCCCTTCCTTCGTTTCCCTCATGGCACGGGAATACCAGAGCGCCACGATTGCCTTCCTTCTCCACGACGAAACCCTCACGGCTGCGGCTTTCGATAGGGAGTCCACGGTGCCGGAGGCTCTTTATTCCCTGCCGGTGGATCCGGCGGACCAAGAGGATCTCGAGTCGGTTAGAGGGAAATTGCTGGCTATGTTCGACTTGGCCCGCTTCGGTCAAATTGACGAAATTCTCGTTGCGGGCGACGTCACCCGGTCGGGCGATGGGGTCTTTGCCTTTGAGAACGAGTGGCTGGATTCCGATCATGCCGAGCTTGATCAGGCGGTTTCCGTTCCGGGCGAGGAACTCTGGAGTTTCGACGTGCGCCCGCTGGACTTCAAGCTCCAGGAACGAAAAAGAAGGAGACAGGCGGGCCTGCGCTGGAAGGGGGTTCTGGGCTCGGTGATTGGAATGGCCGCCTTGTTCCTTGTTTTCATCGCGCTTAAGATAGGTGCCGTCAAACTGGATGATCAAAAACTAATCGAGCAAGCCAAAAGCGAGAGGAAGCCGGAGGTCATGGCCTCCATGGAGCTCCTGCGCAAGCTGGAGGAAAACAAGATGGGAGGAATCGACCCCATCGATTCCATCCAGAGGATCATGGTCCACCGGGACTCAGACCAGAAGGGCGACCCGACCCTCTACCTGACCTCTGCCGAGTTCAAGAGCAGGTACGAGCTGGAGCTCAAGGGCAAGGGACGCACCGCTGCCTCCATCAACGACTTCTTCAAAAAGCTTGTGGAGAACGAGGTCTTGGAGACCCCCAAGAAGCGTCCCGAGATGAAATCGCTTGCCGATGGATGGGTCTCCTTTGACGCGTCCATCCAGATGAAGGACAGGAAGCCCGAGGATTCGACGGCGACCGATCAGGCAACGGGGGGCGAGGAATCCGCTTCCGAAGAAGGATGAACGCGCTTTCCTCCATATTCTTCAAGCTGAGCGGAAGGGAGCAGACCCTTCTCGTCTTTTCTCTCTGGACGATCTTCCTGGTTTGCCTGGTCAAGCTTTTCGGCTCGGGCGTGGATACCTTCCGCGAGTGGCAGCTGGTCATCGGGAAGATCGACGCCCACGATACCATTCTCGACCAGGAGGCGGGCGTGAACCGCAAGCTGGAGAAGAAACGCCAGGAGCAAAAGGGCGTGAGCTACGATTTGACCCTTCTTCAAAACGAGGTTGACAAGATCATGAGGAAATTCTTCCAGCCCCGGCAAGCCCGCCTTTTCTCGGAACCCACCAAGTCCTTCGAGAAGCATTCCCAGCACGATGTGCGCGTCAAGCTCACTGGTGTGAGCTGGCAGGATTTGAAGGATTTCATGCGGGAGTTTTTTCTCGACGAGAGGCAACGCTACATTTTCTTTAGCGAGGTCGAGATTGATCCCGACTACAAGAGGAATCCCGAGGTTTATAACGCCACTTTCCACATCAGTTCGGTAGAATTCAGCAAATGACAACGCCTTCATCAGCCAAGCAAACATGAACCGTCTTTACATCTTGATCCCTCTTGCGTGGATTGCCGGACAGGCCTCCTCGCCCCTTTCCGGGCAGGCCGTTCCTCCCCCTTCGGGTTTCCCGCCCGTGCCGGCTCCTCCAGCCTTTAGCCCGCCCCCCTTGCCTGCTTCCTCCGGTCCCGCTCCCTTTCCGGCTGCGCCCGCTCCCTCTGTCCCCGCCAATCCAGGGAATTTTGCCCCCGTTCCAGCCGTTCCAGCCGTCCCGGCCAATCCCGCCCCGGTTCCAGCCGTCCCGGCAATTCCGGCCCAGCCCGGTCTCTTCCAGGCCGGGTCCCAGGAACCTCTTGAGCTCAGCGGAGTCGTGGGACTGGAGGTCAAGGAGCTCCGTCCCTTCAGGCTGCGCAAGGCGGATGCCAACATGCTCCTGGACATGATCCAGCAGCATACCGGCTGGCACATCCTGAGGGTGACCCGGGAGTTGCCCGCGATGGAAATCAACTTCAATAGCGACGGACCTCTCACTAGAGGGGAAACCATCCGTGTGGTTGAGAGTCTCCTGGCTATGCACGGCATAGGCATAAGCAAGATTTCGGAAAAATTCTACAAGGCGGTCCGGGCTGAGAAAATCAATATGCACGTCCCCATCTGGCTGGAAGGGGAGGCTTCCGCCATCAAGCCGAGTCAGAAGATCTACATGAAGATGTTTCACCTCAAGTATGCTCCCGTGGTCGAGGTGGTCAAGAACCTGACCCCTTTCAAGACGGAGGTCGGACAGATGGTGCCCCTGGAAAATTCCAACAGCATCCTGGTAACCGATGCTCTCCTCAATCTCCAGAGGATGGAAAAGCTTCTCGAAGCCCTCGACCGTCCCATCTCTACCGAGGAGCTCGGGACGAAGTTTCACGTCTGGACGACCAGGCACGCCGGGGCTCAGGAGCTTGAGAGAAAGCTCAAGGGCATGATCGACGGCAGCCTAAAGCCATTCTTGGGCGGGACTACTCAGGTCGACTCGGACGAGAGAACGGGCAAACTGATCATCGTTACCCGGGCGGAAAACCTGGAGACCATAGATTTTATTCTCGAGACCCTCGACGCTCCCGTGAAGATGAAGACCACCAGCAAGCTATTCAAGCTGCAGCATGCCGAGTCCAAGGATATCCAGGCCATCCTCGACGAAGTGATCAAGAACCAGCAGCGGATCAAGCAGCAGGTTCAAGGCAGGAACGCCGCCCGCCCAACTCCGCAGACCGCGGCCGCGGGAGCCAAGCCGGCCGCGACGCCGGCACCCGCTGCTCAGCAGTCTACTGCCTCCTCCTCTGAGGGGGGAGGGGAGGGTGCCCATGAATTCAGCGATTTCATCACCATTTCCTCCGACGAAAGAAGCAATGCCATCCTAGTCTACGGCACGAGGGAGGACATCGAGGAGATCGGCCGCATGATCGAGTCCCTCGACCAACCCCTTCCGCTTGCCCGCATCGACACGATTTTCGTGATGGTCGACCTGACGGAACAAAACCAGAGAGGAATCGACGCCTTGTTCGGGAGCCTGGAATGGTCCAAGTTCGCCCGAGGGCCACGCAGTGAAAGCCTCTTTGGCGATCCGGTGACCGAAAATCAGCAGGTCACGACCGCCGGACCGGATGGGCTTCTGGGAACGGCCGACGACATTTCTTCCACCGTGGTCTCCAACGTCTCGAGGAATACCATGCAGGGGGTGCTGGGCATCCCGGGCCTGAATACGACCGTCCCCTTCCAGTTGGAGGACTGGGAATTGACCGGCATTCGATGGGATCAAATCTTCGCCCTTTCCTCGGAACGCAACGACGTGCGCATCTTTTCCACTCCGTCGCTTATGGTTTCACATAATGCCGCCGAGGTACACATTCTGATCGAGGACGAGCGAAACATCGTAATTCCTACCTATTACGGGAATACCTCGACCGATGGCGGCACGAGCACCGGGCAACAGAGCAAGATTACCGCCAAGACTTCCCTTGAGATCAAGAAGCCCAAGATCGGCCTGCCCCTGATCGACGAGAACGGTACGGTTGTCTCGGAAGGTTCCATTTTCATGGAGGTGGAGGTGAAGGCGGAAAAATTCGACGAAACCCAAAGCAATACCTACCAAGGGCAATCCCTTCCTGCCAAAAAGATACGCGAGGCCAAGTCCCTCGTTACCATCAGGGATGGCGAGATCATAGTCCTCGGCGGACTGCAGGAGGTGCAGGTCGATTCCACCGAGGCCAAGTACAACCTGCTCAGCGACATCCCCTACTTCGGTAAGAAGTTCTTCCGTCCCAAGACGGTCAAGTATACCCCGACCGAGTTGCTCATCTTCCTCAAGCCCACCATCATGAAGTCGGGCACCAATAAGACCGAGAAGAATATTAACGCCATTGATGAGCGCATAGATGCTCAGTACAAGCCCAAGTTCGTTTCCCCTTCCGGCCGGATTCTCGGTATGCCCGACATCGACGGGAATAATAAAAACAAGTCTTCCTCACAGGATCGCCCGTCATCTCGTCCTCAATTGTGATCCACGCGCCCATCCAGTTCAATGCCCTCGCTCCCTAAAGCCTTCCTTTGTTTCCTTGCGACCGTTCCCGCTTCCTTCTGCGCGATGGCCCAGGACAGCCCCTTTGCCCAACCGGGGCGCCCGCCGCCGCCATCAAAAGCCCCTTCCAAGCAACTCCCGCCCCCTAAGATCGCTCCCCCCGTGGTGCAGAAGCCTTCCCCCTATGAGTTGCGGGGCTATTATCATTTCGAGGGCAAATGGCACTTCGCCCTTTATCACCTTAATGACAAGCAGAGCGCATGGCTTACCTGGGAGCATAATTCGACCTCGGTCGAGTATGAAGGGGAAACCTTTGTCTTCGACCCGGAAAACCAAGAGGTCAGTCACGAGGGTTTCAAGTCCGTCCAGTTGGCTGATGAAACCAAACCCCAGGGCAAGCCCTTCGTCCCCACGTCGGCAAAACCAAACGCACCTGCCAAAAAGCCCCCCACCGGCGCCAAGCCGGTCTTGCCCCCGAGGCCCGGAGCTCCAAGGCCCGGAGCCCCCATTCCCAAGCCGGGCGCGCAGTTCAACAAGCCTAGGAGGTAAAGCGTGATTGCAGATCATCAGAACGCGGGCGAAGCGGCCTCCGACGACGAGGTCGAGGAAGGTGCTGAGAACAAGGCTGTGCTCGACTCGGCTGCTTTCGAGAGCATGGACTGGTGGCCGGGTTTGGCCGATCTGGACAGGATCACCATTCTGAGCGCTCCCATCGAAGACCGGGCCCGTCTGCTGGCCTCCAAATATTCGCATAGCCTGGACGAGACGATGAGGGAAATTGGGAAGAAATCCCAAATTGCATACGTCGAGGACTTCGAATTGCCGGAGAACCCCACCACGCTCCTTCCCCTGCGTCTCATTCACAACTACAGCTGCCTGCCCGTCGGATTAGACGAGGAGGACTACCTGCAGTTGGTTACCGTCTGGCCCCCGTCCGACCGCATGAGCCGATGGGTTTTCGCCGTTTCCGGAAAAAAGCCCGTCTGGAGCCTGAGTTCCCCCGAGAAGATCTCCCGGGCCATTACCGAAAATTTCGGGATTGGGGCGGACAGCCTGGATGATTCGGACCTCGATCTGGATGGGGAAGAGGATGCCCAGGACGATCTGGAGGACCAGAATGCGGCCATCATCCGCTTCGTCAACGAAGTCATTGAGCGTGCCATCGTGGACCGGGCGACCGATATCCATTTCGAGCCCCATAAGGAAACCCTCCAGATCCGCTACCGGATCGACGGCCAATTGGTCCCTGTGAGGGTCCCGGACAACCTGCGCAGTTTTCAGGACGCGATCATTTCCAGGATCAAGATCATGAGCGCCATCAACATCTCCGAGAAAAGGAGGCCGCAGGGCGGAAGAATTACCTTCTCCCAGGGACAGAGCGACTTGGATATACGGGTTTCCACCCTTCCTACCCTCTATGGCGAGAGCATCAGCCTCCGCCTGCTCAACGAAAAATCCCAGCCTCTGTCCATGAGAGAACTTGGGCTGGTTCCCGGGGATGAGAAAAATATCGTCGGCATTCTTGAGAAACCGCATGGCATCATTCTCGTTACCGGGCCCACGGGCTCGGGTAAGTCTACCTCTCTGACGGCCTTTATCAGGAGGATCCACAAGCCCGAGAGGAGAATCATGACGGTGGAGGATCCGGTCGAGTACGAGGTCGCGGGGATCAACCAGACCCAGGTCAACTCCGAGATCGGCTTTACCTTCGCCAGCGCCTTGCGGGAAATACTCCGTCAGGACCCCGACGTAATCATGGTGGGGGAAATCCGGGACCGCGAAACGGCGGATATCGCCATCCGGGCCTCGCTTACCGGTCACTTGGTTCTGAGCACCCTCCATACCAACGACGCTCCCGGCGCCATCACGCGCTTGGTCGACATGGAGATCGAGCCTTTCCTGATTGCCTCTTCCGTGGAGATGGTGATTGCCCAGCGACTTGTCCGCAGGCTTTGCACGGAATGTTCCTCGCCCGCCGAAATGAGCGAGGGAGACGTCTTGGCTTCCCTGTCCCTCCTGGAGGTAGACCCGAGCGAATTGGCCCATCGTGAAAAGGTGCTGAGGGCTGTCGGCTGCCAGAACTGCCAGAACCTTGGTTTTCGCGGAAGGGTTGGCATCTTCGAGCTAATGAGAATGAGCGACCGCATCCATGGCCTGGTAATCAAGAGCGCATCGGCCCCGGATATAAGGGAGGTCGCCCTGGAGGAAGGCATGAGCACCCTGCAGCATAGTGGATGGGAGCAAATCAAGAGAGGCCTCACGACCTTCGATGAGGTGATCCGCTATGCGGATGGTTTCGTCGACGAGGAACAGGAAACCCCATTCGGCTCGGACGGCGAACCGGCGCCCGTCAATCCTCCTCAGGATTGAGTTTACAGTAGATGGCCAAGTTTAAGTACGTAGCCATTGACGTAAGGGGAAAAAGCCTGTCCGGAGAGGTGGAGGCCCCTGACCAGAAGGGAGCCAGACAGCTCGTCCGCTCGGAGGGCCTTACTCCCCTGAAGTTATCCAGAATCGGAGGGAACGACTCCAAGGTTTCGAAAAAGCCCAAGAAGGTCATTCCCTTCGGAAAGAGTGAGAAGTCGGCGACGTCCGGCTCGGGTAAGCTCAGGTCCCAAGGCGAGCGCGTCGGGCTTGATTTCCTCAAGCGGTTGATGGAGTTGCATGGAAGCGGGATGCCCGTGGCGGATGCGGTCAAGCTTCTCAACCAGAGGCTGTCCGATCCCAAGCTCAAGGAGGTGGCGGGCTTTCTCTGGAAGGAGCTTGCGGAGGGACGGACCCTGTCCCGGGCCATGAGGTCCTTGCCCCAGTATTTCAGCGAGTCCTCCACCTTCGTCATCGAGGCCGGAGAAGCAACCGGCAACGTGACTCCGATTCTCAAGAAGATCATCTCCTACCTGGAGGAAAAGAGGGAGATCAGGGCCAAGGTCATGGCAAGCATGTCCTACCCCATATTCGTCGGTTTGGTGGCTTTTGGCGTGGTGGTTTTCTTTCTCGCGTTCCTTTTGCCGACGATCGAGGAAATGCTGCTTCAGTTGGGCGGGGAGCTTAATTTTCTAGCCAGCCTTCTGGTCGAGGGATCCAACCTGGTAATGAAGGTCGGTCCCTTTCTCCTGCTTGGCTTGGCCATATGGCTCCTGGCAATTTTTCGATGGAGCAAGACGGAAACCGGGGGCATGGCGGTTGACAGGGGTATCCTGCGCATTCCGCTCTTCGGGAAAATCGTCTACCTCTCCGAGATGTTCCAGCTCACCAGCCTCCTTTCCACCCTCATATGGAGCGGTATCGGACTGACCGAGAACCTTCGCTTGTGTGAAAAGACGATCAAGAACAGGTTCCTGCGCCACCAATTCCGCTCGGCCCGTGCCTTGGTCAATGAGGGCAAATCCCTGCCTGAGGCCCTGCGTAAGTTCAAGTTTCTGCCCCTGATCCAGCTGGACGTCCTGGAAGTCGGTGAAAAGACCGGGAACCTGGGCAACAGCATGGAGGATGCCGGCAATTCGTTTCGCGAGCAGTTGACTAAGAAGATCAAGACCATGACGACCCTTGTCTCGGGGGCCGCCCTCGGCTTTGCCTTTTCCCTAGTGGCGATGGTCGCGATTGCGATCGTTACCAGCATATTCGAGGTCAGCAAAAGCATCAATTATTGAAATGCCGACTTTCCCCCGCAAGAGCGTTCCTTCAAGGCAAGTCCTTGCCCTTGCCTTTCTCCTGCTTCTTGGTTGTGGCACTGAGAACGAGGAGGGGGAATCAAGGGAGACCGAATCCAGCGGTCTTGCCAAGAAGGCTAAGAAAGGAAAGCAGACCCTTCCCGACGGCTCCGTATACGAGGGTGAGATGCTGGGAGGAAAGCCCAATGGATACGGCCTTCGAAAACTTATCAACGGAGACGTCTTTGATGGGCAGCACAAGTCGGGTTTGGCGCACGGGTACGGAACCATGGACTACAAGTCCCGGGAGGAGATCGAGCGCTATTCCGGACTCTGGAAGAGTGGCCAGCGGGAAGGCTACGGAACCCTGGTCTTCTCGGATTCCTCTCGCATGGAGGGACACTGGGAGGACGATGAACTGCTTTACGGAGACTATCAGGGATCGGATGGCGTGATTCTATCCGGCAAGTGGGTATCCTCCTCGCTTTCCGAGGGTAGGATGAAAACGGCCTTGAACGAGGAATTCTCAGGAACCTTCAACCCGGACGGGTCCTTTCTCAAGGGGGCCTTTCTTTCCGGGGAGGGCAACCGGTATACGGGCAGCTTCAAATCAAACCTCTACCACGGCAGGGGGATCTTGGAAAAAACCGACGGCACCCTCTACGCAGGTGGTTTCGAGGAGGGGGAGTATTCCGGGGTCGGAATGCTGGTTGAGCCGGACGGTTCGAAATATTCGGGTGGCTTTTCCCAAGGTATCCCCGAGGGGTTCGGGATTCAGGAGGACGTTACGGGCGTGACTTACGCAGGCAACTGGAGCCAAGGCGAGAAAAACGGCCGGGGAACCTTGGATTTCGGGGACGGTACGAGCTTCACGGGCGACTTCAGGGAGGGATTGGCGGTGCAGGGTTCCTATGACTGGGGAAACGGGAGGATTACCGATTCCTACCAGGATGAGAATGGGGAATGGCGCGACAGATAGAGGTTGTTCTGATTTTCTCTAAAGCTTTGAAGGTTGCCATCTTGCCTCAATTTCACAATAACTGGACGGAACAGCCTTAGAAAATGTCAAGTCCTACCCTATTCAAGCTCAAGTTTTGGGGCACCCGGGGAAGTATTCCCTGCCCAGGCAAGGAGACCGTCAAGTATGGCGGAAACACCACTTGCTTCGAGCTGACCTGTGGTTCCAAGAGAATTATAATAGACGCAGGAACCGGCATCCGCGCGTTGGGCAAGAAAATCATGATGGAGGAGGGCAATTTTCTCGATGCCGAGCTCTTCTTCACCCATACCCACATGGATCATATCCAGGGCCTGCCTTTCTTTGCCCCGCTCTATAACCCGGCAAGCGACGTAAGGCTGCACGCCGGGCACCTTTCGACCAATGACGACTACGACCTGCGCGGAATCATCGGAACCATGCTGATGAAGGACCCGGTCTTTCCGGTGCCGAGTTCCCTGATCGAGAAAGCCTGTTCCTTCAGCGACTATTTCGTAGGCCACGTATTCGAGCTGGGGGATGGCATCGTCATCCGCACGGGCCAACTCAACCATCCCAACGGGGCTTGCGGATACAGAATTGAATTCGCGGGCAAGTCCATTGCCATTTGCACCGATACGGAACACTACGAGGGCCGGGTCGACGAGAACGTGGTGGAGTTGGCCAAAGAGGCCGACGTCATGGTCTACGACTCGGCCTATACCCCCGAGGAATATCCTAAATTCAAGGGTTGGGGCCACTCGACCTGGGAGGAGGCGATCAAGGTTGCGGAGGCGGCCGACGTCAAGCAGACCTTTCTCTTCCACCACGATCCTTCCCATAACGACGAGAAGATGGATGAGATCGCCAAGGAAGCCGCGGCCGTCAGAGAAGGAGTCCGCCCCGCAATCGAGGGCGAGGAGATCGAACTCTAGTTCCCCGTCCTTTCCTTTTCCAGCTCCCTTTCCAGACGAGGCTTGCTGGCATTCAAGTCGAGCACGGGACGATTCTCGTTCAAGGCTTCGGAGATTATGCCATGCCCGGTCTGGTCCACGACCATCTTCTCGGGGGAGCGGTGTAGAATGAGGTTGCCGCTGCTCTTCATGCGCGCATCGAGCCAAGTTTCGGGAGCCAAATGGACCGGGCCCTTGCCCTTATGGACGAGGAGCGCGCGTTCAATGGGTATTTCCTCGGCCCGCAGGGTACCGTCTCCCAGTACCTGGGCTTCCAGTTGACCGAGTCCGCCGCCCTTGAGAACGACTTCGCCCGACCCTTCGTGACGAAGGAGGAGGGTGGGGGAGTCGAGGCCTTCCAGGTGGAGTCGCCCGGTGGAGCTTGAAAACACCGAAAGCCTGGGAGACCGAAGACCTACCGAGGTCAAGCTGCTGCGCCCATGAAGACGGATTTCACTTAGCTTGTCTATGGAGACGAGGACCTCGATGGGGAAGCTGCGCCTTGCCCTCAACCTTAGGAAAGGCAGCCTGCGGGCCAGTTCGTAGGTATTGTTGGCTTCGAGGTAGAGAGTCCTGTCCCTGACCTGAGTGACGACCGAGCCGATTATTTCCGAGTCGGCGTAGACGGTGGTTTCCCGGTTTCTCTTTCCCTTTCCGAGGAAGACGTCTATTTCCCCGTTGACCTCGATTTTGTCGAAATGGAAGAGCAACCTCCTTTCCGAAGTAAGTTCGCCGAAGGATGCAGGCGGTCCCGGGAGAGAAAGCAAAAGCAGGGCCCAACGGAAGACTTTAGCGGGATTTCCCATATTTCCTCCTTTTTCCAAATTTGCGTTTGCCGCTCAAGCCTCCCTGCCCGGAAACGGAAAGCTTGCCCTGGGCGTTTTCCTCCAGGAAGGAGATCTGGTCGCGGAGCAGGGCCGCTTTCTCGAATTCCAGCTTTCCCACCGCTTCCCTCATTTCCTTCTCCAGTTGTTTGACGAGCTTGCCTACTTCGTTGCGGGAAAGCTTTTCCGACACGGCAAGCTGGTCCTCCGTCTCTTCCTCCTTGCGGCGAAGGCTTTCCTGCACGGGGCGGATGACGCTCCGGGGAACGATCCCGTTGCTCTTGTTGAACTCCATTTGCCTCTCCCTGCGGTATCGGCAAACCTCAAGCGTCCTGGTAAGGGACTTGGTCATGACGTCCGCATAGAAAAGAACCCTTCCCTTCTCGTGTCTGGCCGCCCGTCCCGCGGTCTGGATGAGGCTGGTCTCGCTTCTCAGGAAACCTTCCTTGTCGGCATCGAGGACGACCACCAGAGCCACCTCGGGCAAGTCGAGCCCTTCCCTCAGCAGGTTGACGCCGACGAGGGCATCGAAGTCGCCCGCCCGCAGGTTTCTGAGAAGCTCGACCCGCTCGATGGCGTCTATGTCGGAGTGGAGGTACTCGACTTTGACCCCATGTTCGCGCAGGAAATCCGCCAGATCCTCGGTCATACGCTTGGTCAAGGTGGTGACGAGGGAACGGTGACCGTCCTGAGCGACCTTCTTGATTTCGGAGATGCAGTCTTCCACCTGGCCCTTAATGGGCCGGACTTCCATTTCCGGGTCAAGCAAGCCGGTGGGCCTGATCAATTGCTCGACGACGATGGAGGACTTCTCCAGTTCACGGTCGGCCGGCGTCGCCGAGACGTAGACGGTTTGGCCGGTGACCTTCTCGAATTCCTCCGGCTGGAGGGGCCGGTTGTCCATTGCTGAAGGCAGGCGGAATCCGAAGTCGACCAGTTTCTGCTTCCTGGACCGGTCCCCATTGTACATTCCGCCCAGTTGGGGCAGGGTAACGTGGCTTTCGTCCACGAAGAGGAGAAAGTCCTCGGGAAAGAAATCGATCAGGCACCAGGGCCGCTGGCCCGGTTTGCGGTGGGAAAGGTGGCGGGAATAATTCTCGATCCCGTTGCAAAACCCTATTTCCCTAAGCATCTCGAGGTCGTATTCCGTGCGCATCCTGATCCTTTGGGCCTCCAGCAGGAGATCTTCCTTCTCGAACCAGGATACCCGTTCCTCAAGCTCGGCCTCTATGGCCTTGCAGGCGGAGCCTATCTTCTCCCGGGTGGTGACGTATTGGTTGGCTGGGTAGACGCGGTAGTTTTCGAGTTTATTCAAGCCGAATCCGGAAACCGCATCGATCTCAGTGAGCTCTTCCACCTCATCCCCCCAGAACTCGATTCTTATGGGGTTCTTGGCGTAGGCGGGGAAAAGGTCCACGACGTCTCCACGGACCCGGAAAAGTCCGGGCTTAAGCTCGACGTCGTTGCGGCTGTAGAGGGCTTCGACCAGTCTCTCGAGGAATTCGTCCCGGCCGAGGGTTTGGCCTTTGGTCAGCTCGACGGAGAGAGCCTTGAAGTCCTCTGGGGAGCCCAGCCCGTAAATGCAGGAGACACTGGCTATGACGATGACGTCCCTTCTGCTTATGAGAGAGCCCGTGGCGGCCAGCCTCAACCTCTCGATTTCCTCGTTCACGGAGGAGTCCTTCTCGATATAGGTGTCGGTCGAGGGAACGTAGGCCTCGGGCTGGTAATAGTCGTAGTAGCTGACGAAGTATTCAACCGCATTCTCGGGGAAGAAGGCCTTGAACTCGGAATAAAGCTGGGCCGCGAGGGTCTTGTTGTGGGAGATGATGAGGGCGGGTCGCTGTAGCCTTTGAATGACGTTGGCCATGGTAAAGGTTTTCCCCGAGCCCGTTACGCCGAGCAGGGTCTGGGACGGTTTGCCGGCCCGGATGGATTCGGTTATGGCCTCGATCGCCTCAGGTTGATCGCCCTTCGGCTCGTAGTCTGCAGCGAGCCTGAATTCCATCAATGGGAATCCTGTGAGCGGAGGGAGGAATAATACCCTTCCTCACCCTCCGATTTCCCGATGACCACCGCAGCGCAACTGTCTCCCAGTACGTTGACGGCCGTTCTCATCATGTCGAGGATCCGGTCCACTACGTAGATGATGCCGACCCCGATTGCAATGCTGTCCTCCGGGAAACCGACGGCTTGCAGGATGACGATGATGGCAACCAGGCTGGCGGAAGGAATGCCCGCCACGCCTATGGAGGTGAGCAGAGCCATGAGAACCACGGTTGCCTGGGTGACCCATCCCATCTCGATCCCAAAGAGCTGGGCGAGAAAGACCACCACCACGCATTCGAAGAGGGCCGTGCCGTCCATGTTCATAGTGGCCCCGAGGGGAAGGGTGAAGCTCCCGATCTTCTTGGAGACGCCGGCTCTCTTGGTGACGCAGTCCATGGTCAACGGAAGGGTTGCGGAGGAGGATGCGGTCGAGAATGCGGTCAGGAGGGCCGGGGCCATGGCTCGGTAATGGTCCACGAAATTGATCCGCCCGAGCAGGCGCAGGATCAAGGGAAGTACGATCAGACTATGGACGAGTAGGCCGAGAATAACGGTCAGGGCGAAGCTCCCCATGATGGAGAGGGTATCGAGTCCTACCTTCATCAAGGTCGGAGTAACGAGGGCAAAGACGCCGTAGGGGGCGAAGGAAATGATGAAATTGGTGATGGAGAGAATGACGGAATTGAGGCTTTCCCAGAAGGATTGCTGAGTCTCCCTCTGCTTCTGGGGAAGGCGGGAGATGAAGAACCCGAAAAGGAGGCTGAAGAAGATGAGGCCGAGCAATTGTCCTTCCACCGCGGCCTTGAAGACGTTGGGCGGAACCATGCGGTGAAAAATCTCCACCAACCCCTGCCAGCCTTGGTCGGCCTGCTTGATTGCGCCCGCAATCTTTTCGCTTTTGCCACTCGTGTCGCCAGCCAGCATTTGTTCCCTGACGCCTTCCTCCACCTGGCCGGGCTGAACGGCGTTTACGCAAAACAGGCCGGTTGCTACGGCGAGCAGACCGGTCAGGCAATAGAAGAGCAAGGTCTTCAGCCCGAGCCGGCCGAAGTTGCTCTCCCCTCCGATCTTGGCCACTCCGCAAATGATGGAGGTCATGACCAGGGGAATAACGACCATTTTCAGGGCGTTGAGGAAAAGAGTGCCGACAAAGCCGGAGCCATCCCTCAGGAGAACGAACCAGTCCGGTTTCTCGGCCAGTTTCTCGGTGGCTAGGTTCGACCAGAGTCCTAGTGAAAAGGCTAGGATTAAGGCGATCAGTATCTTTACGTGTAGGGGAGCTTTCTTCATCTGCTTTCCCATACTATGAATGAAAAAGGCTTTCGAGCAAGTCGATGCTCAGGTCTTGCGAACCTTCCACGACGGTATGGGCGCCGGCCTCGAAAAGGTCGGCCATCGGACGAGTCGTGGCGAGCCCAAGCCCTTTCATTCCTCCCCGGACGGCGGCCTGGATGCCATGGGCGCTGTCCTCGAGCACGACGCATTCAGTAGGGTTCGCTCCTATAATTCGTGTTGCCTTGAGGAAGACCTCGGGATCGGGTTTCCCCTTGGTTACGTCCTCGGAGCAGACTGCTCCTTCGAAAAAATCGCCGATCCCGTGCTGCTCGAAGGCCAGTTCCAGGTTTGCCCGCTCGGTCGAGGTTCCGATGACGCATGGCACGCCTTCGCCTGTGAGGGAGGTAAGAAATTCCCGGATACCCGGGAGTAGGGGAATCCCGCGTTCCACACCCATGACCCGGTAGAGCTCTTCCTTTCGCTTTCCCCAAGCATCGATCTCGGAGGGGTCATCCGACCATCCCAGTATCTCGGGAATAATGACGGCGTTTCTTTTGCCGAAGCCTTTCTTGAAATGATCGAAGGGCAGGTTTTTTCCCAATTCACGGGCCAGTAGTTCCCAACTTTCCTCGTGCAGGGAGGAGGAGTCGATGACAACGCCGTCCCAGTCGAAAATGGCCCCGGCCAAAGGCACCGTTATTCCTCCGTTTCCGGGGTGTCCCCGTCCCTGCCGTCCGATGATTCGCCGAAGATGAGGTTCCTGAAGAAGCCTCCCTTTTTCTTTTCCTCTTCTGCCGTGTTCTTCTGGTCGTCATCGGGTTGCGTGGGGTTCAGGGGTGGTGCGGAGGGAGAGGGGGCAACCTCCGGCCTCGGAATCTCCTGCGAGGGCAACGATCCGTTCTCGGAAGAAGAATTGTCCTCAAAACTCTGACCGTCTCTCTCGAACTGCTGGAGGAAAACCAGGAGGGGAGTATTCTCCTCTTCGGGATTCAGTTCGGGGCCGGACTCGTTGCCATCGAGCCGAACTTCGCTGGTCGTCTTTTCGCCGAGGATCTGGTTGAGCAAGTCTCTGGTCGAGGTGGCCTCGGTATGGTCGAAGCCAAGCAGTTTCTCCTGCTTGGCAAGGGTCTCGCCAAGGATTTCCATGGCTCCCTCGATGTTACCCTCGAGATACTGGAGTTTACCGATGCGGAACATGGTCTTGAGGGTCATCGGGTCCTCCTCTCCCATGACTTTTATTTCAATTTCGAGAGCTTCCTCGCTAAGAAAGAAGGCTTCCGAGTTCTTGCCCAGGGCGAGAAACAGATCGGCCAGTTCGTTCATTGCCCGCAGGGTTTCGGGATGCTCCTGTCCGTGCTTCTCCAGAAGGCGGTCCCTGACCGTAGTCTGGGCGGTCTCGGCCTCGCCAAGCCGATCGAGTTTCTCATAGATTCGGGCCTTGGCCTGGAGGGTAGCCAGCGTCTCGGGATGCTTTGCTCCCAAGGCCTCCTCTTTTCGGGCGAGAATCTCGACGTAGCATTGGAGAGCATCCTCGAGGTTGTCGCGGGCGGCGAAAATACCGGCTTGGGAGTCGGCCGCCGCGAGGGTATCGGGGTGAGTGGAACCAAGGGCGCTTTCAAGGCCCTTCACGATCCGGAACGAAAGCTCCTCCGCTTCATCCAGTTTCTTGGACTGCCTGAGGGCTTCCACCAGGATTTGGCCGGCCCGGAGGCTGTCGGCATTCTTCTCGCCCCATCGTATGCGCTTCTTCTCATAGACGTTGCGGGCGAGGCTTTCGCCCTGGGCGAATTTTTCACCGGCCAGATATATCTTGGACAGTTCCTGCATGCAGCTCAGGAGCAGGGGATCGTCATCGGTCCTGTTTTGATCCTTGAGTGTGGAGAGGCATTCCGCGCATTGGTTCTCGGCCTGCTCGACCTTGCCGATTCTGCGGTAGACGATGGCCAGGTTAATCTGGGTCCGGATGACGTCGTCATGATCGGGGCCCAGTTTTTGTTCCCTCTCCTTGAGTAGTTCCAGAAGGGTGGGTTGGGCCTCGACGTAGTTGCCCAGAGCGTCGTGAACCATGGCGATTTCACTCATGGCCTCCATGCGAATGGGCAAATCCCCATCCAGTTCGGACTCGAAGAGTTCAAGCACTCTGTCCAGTTCCTTCTCGGCCTCATCGTAGAGCAGGATGGAGCGATAGGTCTTGGCCAGGCAGAGCCTGATCTTGGCCTCGATTTCCGGCTCGCCGGAGAGCTCGTTGCCGGCCCGTTTGGAGCCCTGGTCAAGCATCGTCTTGATCAGTTCCGTGTCCTTGCGGGCAGTGTGCTCCGGATCGAGCGAGAAGAAGAGATTCTGGACGAAGTTCGTAATGGCCTGCGTCTTGGCCAGTTCATCGGCGGTGGCCCGCCGTTCTATCTCCGCATTGGTTCTCTCGATGGATGCCTGGCTCTGCTGGTAGAAGGCATAGGCGGCCAAGGCAATCGCGGAGAAGGCTAGAAAGGCGGAAACCGACGCAATGCGGGCCATCCGGCGCTGCCTGGCAATGAGGTGTCTTTGCTTGAGGTCATCCAGTCCGAGACCCAGCAACCCTGCGATGATCTTGAGTAGGGCGTCCTTTTGCCCGTCCCCGGTATCACGCAAGTCGGCTGCGGCGGGCTCGTGTGTCTGGTCCGTTATGAGCCCGTTGGAATCCACTTCGCGACGGGCCGCCAAGGGAAGGCATTCCTTCTCGCTGTCACCGTGCAGATCCTCGACCATAGGTTCTCCGGAGAGAACCAGACAAAGAACCCTGTCGCTCTTGCCCATGGCCTTGAACATACGTATCTCCTCGTTGACCCAGCGCGATCTTACGGCCTGTGGCGAGCAGAGGATGATGAGGTGGGAGGAATCGGCCAAGGCCTGCTCGATGAGCGGTCCCAGTTGGGCCGCTCCGGCAAGTTCGTCCCGGTCGCGGAAAATAGGGTAGAGGCGTTCCGGAACTTTGCCGAAGTCACCGGATTCTCCAACAAGATGCTTGGGCACGCGGAAGGACTCGAGTTTTCTTCTCAGCCACCTTGCCCGTTCCTCGTCCTTGTGAGCGTAGGTAATGAATGCCCTGTACTTGTATTCTTCTATGTCGCTCAAATCGGCAACCATCCTATCCGTGATTTGGTTTCGTGGCAAGGACTCACTCCGCGACAAAACTTGCGAAGAGAGCGGGAGGCTTGACCATGCAAGCCACCATGGACGTTGCCTATGACTTGAAGAGTTCCAGCGCCTGGTTCCAGTCCACCACGCTCCAGAAGGCGGACACGTAGTCCGGACGCCTGTTCTGGTAATTGAGGTAGTAGGCGTGCTCCCAGACGTCGAGCCCGACGATGGGGCGACCGATTTCATCCGCCACCCCCTCCATGAGGGGAGAATCCTGATTTGGCGTCGAGGTGACGGAAAGGCTGCCATCCGCTCTCTTGACGAGCCAAGCCCAACCGGACCCGAAGCGAGTCATGGCGGCTTTGGCGAAGGCCTCCTTAAAGGAATCGAAATTACCGAAGGCGGAGTCGATGGCAGCGGCAAGTTCTCCTTGGGGAAGTCCGCCCCCTTGGGGGGAAAGGCACTTCCAGAAAAACGTGTGGTTGGAATGCCCGCCTCCGTTGTTGCGTACGGCTTGCCGGGCTTCCTCGGGGACGGAGGACAAGTCGGCTATTAGGGAGTCCACTTCCATGGAGAGAAGGGAATCGTTCCCATCGAGGGCGGCGTTGAGGTTGTTGACGTAGGCTTGGTGGTGCTTCCCATGGTGAATCTCCATGGTTCTGCCGTCAACGTGAGGTTCCAAGGCATCGGTAGAATAATCGAGATCTGGTAGTGTGTAAGCCATTGTAGAATCGTGATTGGAATTGGAAAAGTAGCATCCCAACCCTTTCCAGCGATGAGGTCAAGCAAGACAGGTGGTTCTTAGGTCGACTTTCTTTGAAGCTTGAAGAAAGCCTGCAGCATTTCCCTGCACTCCAATTCCATGGTTTGCCGGAATACCTTGGGCTTGTGGTTCGAGAAGGGAAGCTCGTGGAGGGAGGTCGCCCCGCCAAGGCCTCCCATCTTGGGGTCGTCCACCGCAAAATGCACTTCCCCGAGACGCGACATGACGGTAGCCCCGGCGCACATCGGGCATGGCTCTTTGGTTACGTATAGCCTGCAGTCGTTGAGCCTCCAGTCGCCCACCGACTTGGCGGCCATGGTGATGGCGATCATTTCGGCGTGGGCGCTCGGATCGCTCTGGGTTCTGGTCTGATTGAAGGCGGATGCGACGACCTCCTCCCCCATGGCAATGACCGCGCCCACCGGAACCTCGTCCCGGGTCCAGGCGTTGACCGCCTCGTTGTAAGCCAATTGCATGAAGAAAAGATCCCCTTTCTCCAGTTGGGAAGGGAACACTTTCTGAAAAGGGCATTCGATGGACTTTTTCATGATCGGTTTGATGCTATTGTTATTGTTCGTCGGATGGAAGGACTTACTTGACTTAGCTTGTCAACTTGATGTGCTTGTGATTTGCGCATATGTCAGGAGAAGAAGTCATCGAAGTAGAGGGCAAGATCACCGCCGTCCTCCCCAGTACCATGTTTCGGGCCGAGCTCGAGAACGGGCATCAGGTGCTTGCTCATATTTCGGGCAAATTGCGCAAGCACTTCATTAAGATCACGGTTGGCGACATCGTTAAAATGGAAATGAGCACCCAAGACCTAGAAAAGGCCAGGATCGTCTACCGCCTGAAAAATGCGGAGGTAAACAGAAACGCTCCCATCCGTAGTTTCGGGCCGAGAAACAGGAGAAGGTAACTTTCCCACCAACAATCCCCCCCAATACACAAAGAAAATGAACATTATCGAATCCATTGGGCGTACTCCCCTCATCGAACTGGTAAAGGTTACCGACGGCTGTGATGCGCAGGTTTTTCTTAAGTCCGAATTCTTCAACCCACTGGCCAGCGTGAAGGACAGGATAGGCGCCGCCATGATTTCCGCCGCGGAGCAGGACGGAAGCCTCGGTCCCGACAGCGTCGTCATTGAGCCGACTTCGGGCAACACCGGGATCGCCCTTGCGTTCGTATGCGCCGCCAAGGGCTACAAGTGCATTCTGACCATGCCCGAGACCATGTCCAAGGAAAGACGCGTTCTACTCCGCCTTCTTGGAGCCGAGATCGTACTGACCCCCGGACCCAAGGGAATGGGAGGAGCCATCGCCAAGGCTAATCAGCTCGTGGAGGATCACGGTGCCCGAGCCTTCATGCCCCAGCAGTTCAACAACCCCGCCAACCCCGCCATTCATCGCAAGACTACCGCAGAGGAGATCTGGTCCGCGATGGAAGGCCAAGTGGATTGCTTCGTCTCCGGTGTAGGAACCGGGGGAACGATTACCGGTGTCTCCGAGGTAATCAAGGAAAGAAACCCGGATATGCTCGCCGTTGCCGTCGAGCCCGAGGAAAGCCCCGTAATCACCCAAACCAGAAATGGGGAAGAGGTTAAGCCCGGGCCTCACAAGATTCAGGGTATTGGAGCCGGATTCGTTCCCAGGAACCTGAACTTGGACATCGTGGACGAGGTCGAGCAAGTCAACAGCGACGATGCCTTTGAGATGGCCAGGAGACTCAGCCTGGAGGAGGGGATCCTTGGAGGTATTTCCACCGGCGCAACCGTGGTTGCGGCCCTTAGGGTAGCTCAAAGGCCGGAGATGGCGGGCAAGAAGATCGTGGTCGTGGGGGCGAGTTGCGGCGAGCGTTACCTTTCCACTCCTCTGGCCGCCCAAGCGGCGTCCGAAGTGATGGATGCAGTGGCCGAGGAGTAGAGCGACTACGATCACTCCCTTCGCCCGACTGCTGGGCCCGCATCCCCTGATCAAGCCATCTTATGAGGTGTCTGGTTCGCAGGGTCTCCCATGCGCAGGTACGCGTGGCCGAACATAAGGTAGGTGAAATAAAGAGAGGGCTCTTGCTCTTCCTTGGGGTTGCCCAGGCGGATGAAGAGGCGGATCTGCGATGGTTGCTCAAGAAAGTCTTGGGGATAAGGCTTTTTCCGGATGAGGAGGGAAGGATGAACGAGCCTTTGGGCGAAGAGGACGGAATCCTCGTAATCAGTCAGTTTACCCTCTTCGGGACGTTGAGGAAGGGTTTCAGGCCCTCCTTCAACCGGGCCGCCGAACCGGGGAAGGCCCGTTCCCTCTACGAGCAATTTGTGGAGGGCTTGAAGAAGGAATGCAAGGGGCCGGTCTCGTCGGGTGAATTCGGGGGAGATATGAAGATAGATGCGGTCGACGAAGGCCCCGTCACCATCTGGTTGGACTCCGCTCAAAAGGACTATTGATTCAATTGGACGTCAAGTTGAAGCCCGGAGGATGAATTTTGACGGAATACTTGCCATTTGGGAGAAGTTTCAACTAGTATGTTGAAGTGATAGGCAGAATCCCTCTTTATCTGTTCGCCCTTTGTTTGGCGTTGTGCTCTTCATGCGGTCCCGCAAAAGAGTTCGGGACGGCTAGGGTTCACCAGTGCTGGGAAGCTAGGTTCACATACGATTATGGCAACCGCAGGCTGGTTTCGACCCATGACAGCAGGATGCGGGGAAGGAGCTGGGGACGCGACGAGCGGGGCAGGGTGGATTTCGACCGCTATTGGACCGGGCGGCCCATTCCGAGTCAGGATTTGCTGCCGGCATACCGCGAGAACATGGATGTTCAGCGTCTTGCCAGGTGGCGTGCTGCGGAAAAGGAAAGGCTCAGGATGCGGGCGGAGCAGATGGAGAATGAGGCTACTGGCGGCGACGCCGGTAAAGCGGAGGAAAAAACGGGTGAAAACGAGGACGATTCTCTTCCCGCGCCCTTTCTTCCCGAAGGAATCGACGTCCCGGGCGAAACCCCGGGCGACGATGGCGGTTTGCCTTTCGCTCCCTTGCCCGAGGCTCCCTCCCTTCCCGATCTTGATTCCGGGCTTCCGCCCCTTGATGAGAACCCCGATCCCGGGGCCGAACCTCCTACCTTCGATCCTCTGCCACCACTCTAGAATTTACTCGTGAAGAACAGTAAGTTTTCGGTTTTTTTGCTTTTCCTGACGCTTGGATTCCTTGTGGCGGCGGCGTGGAAGGCCTTTTCGTTCCATTCCGCCATTACGGGGCTTGAGTCCGCCCTTGAAGCGAAGCGAAAGGACGTGAAGGAACTCAAGGAGCAGATGGATGAGGCGGCCAAGAAGTCGAAGGAAAACCTCCAGACACTGACTTCTCTGAGGGACAGGAAAAAGGATGATGCGGAATCCGCGGAGAAAGATCTCGAGGGCATAACCCTGCAGGTTGAAGGCCAGCGGGAGGCCTTGAAAATAAAAGAGGGCAAGATCGAGCAGCTGGCCATGGATCTTCAGGAAGCCAAAAAATCTATTGCGGCGGTTCAAAAAGAGGTCGAGCATGCGCAAAACCGGTTGACTCAATTCAGTTCGACCCTGCCCGTGATGGAGGACAAAGTCTCGGGACTTCAGGCCGCTATTGAGGGTGAAAGGCAAAGGGAAGCGGAGGGGGAGAGAACGCTGACGACCTATGAATCCATCACCAAGGTCTACAAGCAACATTTTTCCCTGACCCTAATGGAATTGCAGAATTACCTCTATTCGAGGCCTTGGCTGGAGAGGGGAGAAAAGGTCTCCGTATCCAACGTCGAGTTTGACTTGCAGGCAGGTTTTTTGGGCTTTCCCGCGGGGAGAGACCGAGGGATCGAGAAGGGCATGACCTTTACCGTCCGGGCGGATGGCAGAAATATTTGCCGAATCAAGGTCAACCAAGTCTCGACCAAGAACAGTGTTGCGATGATCATTCCTCTCTATGGGAAACCCTTGGATCTGAGAAAGTACAAAAGCTTTGATCTTATTTATCTTTAGAATAATCGCCTTGGCGTCGGTCGTCGGTTTGGGGGCATACTTTATCCTCAGTCCCAGCTCTACCAATTCCCTTTCCATGCAGATTCGTTCCGCCGAGAAGGACCTTGCCGATCTCAAGGTCAGGATGGCGGCCGACAAGAACGCTTCCGAACAACTCGAACTTGAGGTTTCACGCTCCTCGAGCGCCTATACCCAGAGGCTTAACGATGCCACCTCCGCCAAGGAAAAACTGGAGATCGAGCAGGAGGCGAGCCAGCCGAAATCGGAAGAGTTGGATCAGCAAATTGCAGATGCGGAGGGTGAACTGGAGACCCTCGGCAAGGAATTGGCGGAAGCCAGCGCTCCCTTGCAGGACATTGAGATTCAGTCCAAGCCTCTCACCGAGCGCGGGGAAGCCCTAGAGGGGTCGATCAAGCAACTGGAGGCGGATCTAGCCGCCCAGAAGCAAAAAGCAGATGCCGTCGCCGCCAGCCTAGCCCTGCTTGAGACCAGGAGAAGGTCCGCTGAGGAGAGTTTTCACTCCGAGAAGGAGAGGCTTTCCGCCGAGGTGAAAAAACCTTTCCATATGCACTATGCCGATAAGAAGGAGGTGTTCGTGCGAAACAAAGTGCCTTCGGGCAAGGGCATCTTTATTGATGCCGGTTATGCCGATGGATTGCGGGATGGGATGGAATTCCTTGCCGAAAAGGCCAGTGATCGGACCGCAATCCCTTTCCGTGCCCGCCTCGGCTTGGTCCAGAATCGCTATTCTTACCTCGAGTTCATGCCATCCGACGAATCCGGGGTTGGACCCCCTCCGCTCGAGGAATCGGAGAAGATATTGCTTACCCGAAGCGGGAAAATCAGCCTCTTGGACGATCTGGACGAATCGAACCAGACTCGTTTAACCGATACAAGTCCCGAAAACTGAAGTTCTGTTTGCCCCGCCTTGATTTTAATTATTACTTGCCAGCGATCTTTTATACCGTAAAGTTTTTCCTATACCCCTCACCGTGACCTCATCCCCATCCGAAGATTTGAATGACAAGGAATTGGCCGACTTGATGGCTGATCCTGAGCTTGAAGATGCCAGCGATGGCTTGAGTGATGATGATGCAGGCGTTGTGGAAGGTGGGATCCCACCCGAGATTTCAAACGATCAGTCCGTCGATAGCAGCGAGCAGAGCTTCTCGGTGGATGATTTTGGTGATTCGGGAGAGGATGGTTCGGTTTCCGCCCCGCCCTCGACCGCTCCGTCAGCTTCGGTTCCGGATGAGCCCTCTTCCCCCGCTCAAGATGGTCAGGTCGCTTCTTCCGCTCCGCCGGCTAATGGTTCTTCCGCCCATGGCGGAAGCGACGATGGAGAGGTCGCTCAGTTCCGTAGGACCTTGGCCGGTCTTTCCCGTCAGCTCGAGCTAGATCGCCTTGCTCTTTTGCACAAGACTCTTTCCGGAAACGGTGAAAAGTTGCCGACCCTCGACCAGATTGCGGATGACATTTCGGGAGCCAATCCCTTGACCCCCGACGGAGACTGTGATGAATACGGGAGCCGTTCTTCGGCTAGGCTGGAGGGCTGGGTGTCCGGTCTGTCCTTCGGCGTCAACAGGAGAGCTAAGAAGTTTCCACGCTAGTTCGGTTTCCTGCGTTCCTTGGGTTTTGCTCGTAAGCGGGGTTCGCCCGAGAAATGGACTACTCGATCGTTCTGCCTGCCTACAACGAGGAGAGTTATCTCCCGGATACCTTGGATTCTCTCTCCCGCTGCATGGCGGGGTTACCGGATGCAAAGGGCGAAATAATCGTCGTCGACAATAACTCTACCGATCGAACCGCCGCCGTTTCGACGTCCAAGGGGGCCCGCGTGGCCTTCGAGGAGGAAAGAGGGATCGGCAAGGCCAGAAACCGCGGTGCACTTGAAGCCAGTGGGGAACTGCTTTTCTTCGTCGATGCGGATACCATCGTGCCGGAAAAAACCTTTATCGAAGCCTATGAATTGATGTCTTTGGGGAAAGCCGGCGCAGGTGGGTCCACCCTCCGTTTCGATCAAACTCACGGAAAGGCTTTCCTCGGGTTGCTTTTGCCTAGCTTTTGGAATTGGGTTTCCAGGACTTTCAAGCTTGCCGCAGGAAGTTTCATCTTCTGCCGAAAGGATGTTTTTCGGGCTTGTAGAGGCTTCCCGGAAAAACTCTATGCGGGGGAGGAAATCTTTTTTTCCCGCAAGGCCAAGGCCTTTTGCCGGCGGACCGGAACGAGTTTCCGAGTCCTCACCGAGAACCCAGTCGTTACCTCTTCCCGCAAACTCATCTGGCATTCAGGCTCAAGCATTTTTCTTTCCATGCTCCTGCTCTTGGTTTTCCCATTGGCGATCCGATTTAGAAAACTCTGTTCCTTTTGGTACGAAAGGCCCGAGGAGGGGAGGAAGTCTTCTTGATTTAGTCCTCCATCGGATACCTCAGCCCCCAAGCGCTCCTGATCTCGTCCATCAAGCGCATGATTCGAAGGCTTTCCTCAAGGGGCATGATGGGACTCTCCAGTTCCCCCTTAAGCAAAAGGTTTCCAAAGGATTCCGCCTCATAGTTGAAGCCGTTGCCCTCGAAGGGCATCTCCACGCTCTCGGATACGCCGGACTGTGGATGAAAGATGGTCATTTTCTGGGGCTTCCAGCATTGCTTGTGTATGCGCAGGTTGCCTTCCGTTCCCGAGATGAAGGCTTCTTGTCCGGTTTCCGATTCCAGAGAGGAATGAAGAAGGGCCATGCTTCCGTTCGCGTACTTGAAAACGTAGGAAGCCTGTTCGTCCACCCCGGTTGCTCCCTTGTTCCATTCGGAAACAAAGGATTCCGGACATCCCATGACCATGAAGGAAAGGGAAATGGGGTAGATGCCTACGTCCAGCATGGATCCTCCCGCCAAGTCGGGATTTAAAAGCCGCCCATCAGGGTCCCTCGATGCGGGCTTGAAGCCGAAGTCCGCTTGCAAGGTGCGGATTTCTCCCAGTCGGCCTGAGGCGAGAAGGCTCCGAATCTCGTCCATAAGCGGGGGGAAGCGCGACCACATTCCCTCCATCAGCAGTATCTTGCTTTGGCGCGCCTGCTCGATCATGGCCGCCACTTGGGAGGCATTGACGGCGAAGGGCTTTTCACAAAGCACCGCCTTTCCGTTCTTCAGACAAAGAATGGAATAATCCGAATGACCGGTGTGGGGAGTCGCGACGTAAACGGCATCCACCTCATCCGACTCCGCAAGGGCTTGGTAGCTTTCGAACGCCCTGGGGACGTTCCATTCATCGCCAAAACGCCGGGCGCTTTCCATGGTTCGAGAGGCAATGGCCTCGAGATTCCCGTTCGAGACGTGCCTCAGACCTTCGGCGAAAGCCCTCGCAATGCGGCCGGTCCCCAATATGCCCCATCTGACTGTGTCGTTCATACTGGCATGGATAGTCTTTGTTGACTCGCAATCAAGGCATAAACGCGGATTTTGGAAGCCAGATGTTGACGAAAGGGGCAAGATCGTCGAATATTATCGGGATGAAGGCATGGTCACCAAAAGGAAGCGCGAGGGTTTTTCTCGTCCCTGCGGTCGTTGCCACGTCCATCCTTTTCTGGGCCGGTTGTCCTGCTGAAAATCGATCGCAAAAGCCATCGCCCGAGGGCAACGAGACTTCTCAGTCGCCTCTTCCCGCCCAAACCCCCGTCTCTATCGTGTACGACAATACTCCCTTGCCCGCTCATCCGATTGATCCCCAAGTGATCGATCGGTTGATGGAGCAAAACCTCAGGGAATTTCGTTCGGAGCTTGCAGGCTCGATCCCCATTCCCGATAAAATTGACTATGAGAGGGTCAAGTTTCTTTTCCAGCAATCCCTCCTTGAAAGTGAGAAGAACTCTCCCCAATACAAGTACCAGTTCCTGTGCGATGAAAGTGAAAAGCTGATTTACCGCTGCAACAGAATGACCGGAGAAATCGAATGCTACAGCAACAGGAACGACAAATTGAAAATCCTTTCCAGTATAAAATGATGAATGCAAAGACCCAAACACACGCCCCCATGGGCATCACCGGCAGAGGTCTTCCTTTTCTGCCCTTGGTACTGCTCCTCCTTTTCGGATCCTGCGGAAACCAGGCCGCATACCAGTATAGGCCTACCTCGGAAGAGCTGAATTTGAAGGCGGTATCGAAAATCGAAAAGGCATGGGTTGCCAGGCATCACTACGACCATGAGAGGAGGCTTCTGGTTCCCAAGGTCGGGGGCGTCAAGTGGGGCGCCGTCCAGGAATACAAGGAGGACGGAACCCTCGTCTTTCGGGACTGGTGGGAAAGGGACAGGAAGATCGAGGATCTGGAAGCCGCGCCTTCCACTGCGGTTTCCATACCCCGCCAGGAGGAAAAGGAGGCTGCTTCCGCTCCTCCTCTCGGACTGGACAGTCCCATTGAGTTGCCGGAAGCAAGCGCCCTTCCCGGGCCCTTTCCTGCGCCTGAGCTTCCGGAACCGGTAGGCTTTCCGACTGACCCAACGGCGGACGGTCTTCCGCCTTTGCCGCCGGGTGATGCCGGATTGCCTCCTGTTGACGCCCTGCCAGCCTTGCCGGCTGGTGAAGGCGGACTGCCGCCCAGCGATGGCCTGCCGCCCCTTCCTTCCGGTCAGCCCGTGGAGCCGACCGTTTCACCCTTTGAGCCTCTCCCCGGCGCGCTTCCCGGTTCCCTGACTGAGCCGGAT
>Ga0160422_10000180_pt1 | contig 36294 bp, 29 predicted proteins | sample Fk160mmetaG_FD_108192 | JGI IMG/M metagenome (GOLD analysis project Ga0160422, IMG submission 108192) | Marine microbial communities from the Central Pacific Ocean - Fk160115 60m metaG | ecosystem: Environmental > Aquatic > Marine > Oceanic > Photic zone | place: The Central Pacific Ocean... | reverse complement strand
TTCCTCGGGGTCCTAGTCTACTTCTCTCCGTGCGCCTTCCCCGTTCTGCCGTCCTACATCAGCTACTGCCTCAGCCTCGGGGTCAGGGAGGACGAGCTCCGCGAGGAAGGCAAGTTGGAGGGGTCCGCCCCCAGCCCATTCGAGGTGGGGGTGTTCGCCGCTCTGGGGCAGCTTACCTTCTTTGGAACGGTGGGGATAGTGATCTTCGGGCTGGACGAGTTCCTGAACCTGTCAGGGGTCCTGCATGACATTGCCGTGGGGATCGCGCTACTCCTGGTCGTGCTGGGGGCCCTGATGCTCTTGGGTTGGACTGCCCACATCCTCTCCGGGGTACAGAGGGTACTGGACAGGCACATTACCACTGAGGAGGACGACAGGTTCACCCCCAGGCGTAACATGTACCTGTGGGGGATCGGCTACAGCGCCGCTTCAGTGGATTGCACAGCGGCTGCGGTCTTCCCATTCATCGCATGGCTAGCCGTGGTCGGGGAGGGGGCCCTCCTGATGGGCATGGGTGGGCTGATCATCTCGGTCTCTCTACTGATGATCGGAGTCACCACGATGGTAGGGATGGGGAGGGGGGCGATGGTCGACTCCCTGAAGAGGAACTCCCCCCTTGTCAAGGCAACCGGGTCCTGGATGATGATGTTCGCCGGCATCGGGCTACTTGCCTATCTGACCCAGCCGGAAATCGTTGCGGGAGTGATCGGCTAGTTCCCCTCGATTGGCTGCAGCATGTGCTCGACCACTGGCCTGACCGAGTCCCAAATCCTGTCATGGACCTCTTGCACCGTGTGCCTAGTCGGAATCAGGGTAGCGCCCCTCTCCTTCCCAGCCTCCTGGAACTCGTTCCTGAGGATCTTCTGGTACTGGAGGAAGGACGAGGTGATGGATGAGGAGAGCGCGAGGTCCATGCCAGCTTCGAAGTGGTTCAGCGCCTCCAGGCTCTCTCCGAACATGATTCGATTCAACAGTCGCCGCGGTCCTGCGTGGAGTACGATCATGGCATCGGGATCTGGGGTATTGGAGTAGAGTGAGTCGATCCAATCACCGTCCCCGCCCCTCACCTGCTCCCTGATCCTCGGAGTGAGTGTGTACCGATCCGCGATGACCACGAATCCGGCGTCCAGCAGTGGCTCTGCCTCGTGCTTAATCTGGTCGTGCAGGTCTGTGGCGTACAGGAGCGACCTAGTGCGCCAGTTCAGCTGGTGCATGTCAGCGGTTCTTGACTTCACTATCTCACCCATCAGTTCTGAGCGGGCCAGACCTATGATGTGGGTTGCGATACCGTGTGCCTTCAGCCTCGCAGAAAGGAGGCGTGTGTGCAGACTCCTTCCTACGTTATCCGGCCCCTCGATTACGATCAGCTTGCCCGCGTGACTCATCTTCCCTCACCTTCCGAGTATGTTAGCCAGTCGATTTCAGACTCGCTGAGGTTCTGTGCTAGCCTGTCCGATTGGTCGATGACCTCTACCTCAGAGAGGTCGATGTTCTTGTCGAATGTCTCCCTCACCCTGGACTGGACCTCCGCCACGGTTCCCTCGGCATCGAGGCGTTCGATCCTGCCCTCTTCCACGAGTCCCGAGTATATCTCCGAGACCTTGCCCTGGAAGATCCTGTAGGACTCGAATGGGTCGGTTGTCCAGCCCATGTCCAACCCGGCCTCGTAGAACTTCAGGCTCGGTCGGCCCTTGGCGATGCGGTCGAAGCTGACGTCCACTGGGACGTCGAAGTACAGGGTAAGGTCTGGCTCCCTTGCGAATGAGTATGTGTCCTCGATGACCTCCCGGGGGACGTCCCTGGAACCGTCCCTCGCCATGGCCGTGTACTTGTAGCGGTCGCAAATCACTATCCCGCCTATCTCCAAGACCGGTTCTATCTGCTGTGCCCACCTGTCTGCGAAGTCTGCGGCGTGTATCATGTGGAATGTGATTGGTAGGAGCCTACGGGTATTCTTCCCTATCTTGGTCGCTTGCTTGACGATCTTGCTGGAGTTCCACTCGGTGTGGAAGACCGGCAGCCCCTTGGCTCTCAGCCAGTGGTACAGCAGCTTTGCTTGCGTGCTCTTCCCGGATCCATCCATTCCCTCGACGGCAATCAGGATACCCTTCTTCGACATTGGCCCACCATCCCCATAATGCTCTAGGAGCAGGTCATGGGCAAGGCTGGAACCTATTAGGCTGTGGTTTGTGGAAAATAATGGGAGAAACATCAATTGTTGTCCGATTCTTCAGAGTGCCATGGAGTTCTTGGCTCTGGCCTTCGTTGCTGCGTTCCTAGCCGCGGCCCTGACCGTCCCTGCTGGCTTCGGGTTGTCGACCATGCTCACTCCGGTGGTTCTCCTGATGATGGGGCCTCACGAGGCAGTGGCAGTGGTCGCAGTGGTACATGGGGCGCACAATGCAGGGAAGTTCCTGGCTTTGAGGGACAGCGTCGACTTCTCCGCTTTCAGGCACTACGGCATCTGGCTCGTGGTGGGTGCGGTCGTTGGGGCCGCTTTGCAGAGCAAGGTCCCTCAGGACCCTCTCCTCGCCCTGATAGGGGCCTTCCTCGTCCTACTTCCCTTGCTTACCCTCAGCGAGTCGTGGACGGGGATGAGAATCCCGGAGGCAAACGACCGGGTAGGTGGATTCGGATCAGGCTTCATGGGTGGCCTTTCTGGGCATCAAGGTGCCTTGAGGGCGATGTTCCTCACTCGTCGTCTTCCGGACAAGATGGCATATGCCGCTACTGCTAGCGTGCTCGCGCTCTGCGTAGACCTATCGAGAGTTCCGGTCTACCTATACTTCCGGTCAGAAGAGATAGGCGAGCACTTCCGTGTCACCTTGCTCCTAGTGGTAGCCGCGTTGCTCGGCGTGAGGGCCGGGAAGAGGTGGTTGGAGGCCATGAAGTCGGAGTGGATTCACAATCTGGTCATGGCAGGGATCGTGGGAAGCGGGGCATTCTACATCTATGAGTCAATGGCATAGTGAGTTCATCAGTTTCTTTTGATTGAGTCATAGGCAAGCATGTTTAGCAAAATCTCACCGAAATCTCTCGCATAGGCACATAGCCTCCTAATAGATTCGGACAACCTGTCTTCGAATAGCAGTAGTGCTGCTTTGCGCTTGCCGGACCAGAGGCTCTCCTCGTGTTCCTCCAGTTCCAGCTGGGCTGACTTCAGTGAGTTTCGAGCCTCCTCAATTTGGTATGCGTCTCTCTCTCTCAGGTTAATCATTAGCGTCTTGATCGAATCTTGCCAAATAGGGAGGGCGGATAGAGGCATGTTCTGGATCTTAAGTTTTGGAATAGAGTCTGAATCCAATGTTAGTCTTGCCATTTGGTCTGCATGGTCCATCATCCTCTCAAGGGAACGTGCGAGGTTTGCGTACTCGACCCCCTGCTTCCTACTAATTCCCAGTGATTTTACAATCTGCGAAGATGAGAGCATCGAGCCTACCTGTCTCTCAATCAGATACTGTAGACCATCTACCTCCCTTTCCCTTTCATCGTGATCCGATATCAGATTGGTATCTGCTCCTTGGAGTGCCTCTATGATGTCTCTAACTAATGATGAGAGGAGAAGATACATGCGATTCAGGCTGGCGCTCAGTGGTAATTCTCCGGCGTTTAGCAAGCTAATCAATCGAGAATATGAATCACCCTCTTCTCCTATCTCAAAACCCCTAGTGGACCTCAGGAATCGTCGGATTTCGTTTCGTGTTTTTCTTTTAATATCGGATTTGCTTCTGATCACAATCTCCTGTACCCCTGAGATATAGGCTCCCATGAGGTGATCGTATAGAGCGCCTGGCGGAAGTCCGTCCAAATCAATAGTGATCTCCGTCCTCTGTTCTTCTGAGTCTTCGAGGGGGGAGAGCATCAGTTCACCGCTGGACCTCCAGTCGATTCTGATGCTGTCCCGAGAATCTAGGTTGTTTGCAGAGACCCATGGTTTTGGCAGGGAGAGGGTGTATGTTGCGCCTCCGGTGAGTTGCAATCTTCGAACGTCTTGATCGCCTGGGCCGATGGGCATGAATTCGTGTATCTAATTATTAATATATAGATTACGCTACTTCTCTGTGATATACCATCCTGAGTCCGGAACACCCATGGAAGGAGTGATGTGGCTAGTACTGATTCTGTCATTGATAGTTTGTGCCTACATGGCTTGGAACATCGGAGCAAACGATGTTGCGAACGCTATGGGGACATCTGTTGGCTCGAAGGCCCTAACCCTGAAGCAAGCGGTGATTATTGCCGCCGTCTTCGAGTTCTGCGGGGCCTTCTTCGCAGGGGATGCGGTGACTGACACAGTACGGAAGGGAATACTGGTTGTCGATTTCGAAACCGTGACAAACGATTTCGCTAATGACCTGATGTACGGGTTCATCGCAGCCATGATGGCGGCTGCGATATGGCTGACGACGGCCACCAGGCTGGGGCTGCCAGTCTCCACCACCCACAGCATAATCGGTGGGATCATCGGAGTCGGACTGGTTCTAGAGGTCCAGCACGATACTGAGCTGATCAACTGGGAGAAGACCCAGGAGGTAGTCATGTCATGGGTTGCCAGCCCGTTGATGGGGGGACTTCTGGCATTCGGAACGTTCTGGATAGTCCGCGAGACCATCCTCGAATCGAGCAACCCCGAGGAGAGATCGAGGTGGCTCGCCCCGATTATGGCAATCCCCACGTTCTTCGTTCTTGGCATAGCGCTCCAGTTTAAGGCCCTCAAGGGGTTCTTCTCTAGAGCGGAGTCCAATGGCTGGATAGACGACAAGTACGACTGGCTCCCAGTCAAAGAGAACGGCTCTTGGGACCCCTTTGTCGACAACGCCTGGTTCCCGATAAACAGCATAATCCTCGCATTCGTCATCGCGATAATAGCAGCAAGCGTTCTTGCTTACGTACTGAGGAACTACGAGTTCAAGGGCGAGGAGGACGGCTTCCACGGCGTCGAGCGGATATTCGTTTGGCTACAGGTCATCACTGCGGCATACGTCGCATTCGCGCACGGTGCCAACGACCGGTCGAATGCCATAGGGCCGATGGCTGCGGTCTACCAGGTAATATCCAGCGATGGGGTGCTGGCCGCCAAAGCAGACGTCCCGGTTTGGTTGGTCCTACTAGGCAGCGCGGGAATAGCGATTGGCGTTATGACCTGGGGATGGAGAGTCATGGACACCATAGGGCACAAGATCACCGACATCACGCCCACTAGGGGTTTCGCCGCAGAGTTCGGCGCTGCGACCACCATCCTGATTTTCTCCATGCCATTCCTGGCCGTTCCCGTTTCGACCACCCACACCCTAGTGGGAGCAGTGGTGGGAGTCGGCCTCGCGGGCGGGGCCAAGGCCGTTGACTTCAGGGTGTTCGGCAAGATCGCTTCCTCATGGGTCGCAAGCCTACCTGCAGCAGGTTTCGGATCGATAGCGATCTACGTTGCCTCCGGTTCTGACCCGATCAAGCTCCTGGTCATCATCCCGATAGCCTTCGCGATCGTCGCGTACGTGATCTGGGCCACCTGGGACGAGGAAATCCACGTCGAGGACGCCCTGTCCGATGCCGGTAGCGCGGACAACAAGGGAGCACCTACTCACTTCGAGCTGTTCCACGCACACGCAGTTGCCGTGGAGGAGACGGTCGGACACATGCTCAGCGCGGTAAATGCCGCTGCGGATGGGGAAGACCCGGAGGACCACATCACATCGACGGTCGAAGCAGAGCTCAGGGCAGACGAAGTGAAGAACGACATCAGGAAGAGGCTCGGGTCTGGCCAGATATCCGTACTACATGGCAAGGACGAGTTGTTCAGGATGGTTTCCAGGCAGGACAGGATTGCGGACTATGCACAGAACGTCGCCGAGCAACTATCCTTCAGGGAGCTGTTCGTCGACAAGGAGGCACGAGGTATGCTCAAGGAGATGGCAGAGGCCGTTGCTAAGACCACCTCCCTATACGAGGACGCTGTCTCCCAGCTCAAGGACGTGGCCCTTTCGGGTTACACCAAGGCGGGGAGGGACAGGCTCGGTGAGTTGATCGACGAGGTTAACCTTGCAGAGCACGAGGCAGACCTAGTCGAGAGCAAGGCCGCTGCCTACGTATTCAGCCATGGCGAGGACGCGCCGCTTGCTGCTGTGCACATGTACAGGGTCTTGCAGAGGATGGATGACGTGGCGAATGCATGCGAGAAGGCCGCCAACGGTCTGCTGTCCATCGTCTACAACTAGTCGGTCCACCCGCACCGCTCGGCGAAGGTCGAGGGGCCGAACTCCTCGATCTCGTCGAGTGTGGGCTTAGTTGCCATCCAAGCTAACTGGGCGACTGCTATCCCCGTCACCAGGTCGAATAGGTAGTGCTGCTTGGTGGTCAGGATGCTGATGCTGAGCAGGGCCCATTCTACCCAGAGCACGACAAGGAAGAGGTTCCAGGCGCTTGACTCCGCGACCCTCCTCGATGCCCATACCGTCATCAGACGTGCTAGCAGGTAGGAGTGGACTATGTGCAGGCTCGGCCATGCGTTCCAGGGGTTGTCGGAGAGGTGGATGAACTCGAAGAGGGCGTGCTCCCATCCGTTGAGGGAGTCCCAGTCGATCTGGTCCCTCATGTCAATCTCGGCAGGTAGCAGGAGGAAGATGGCGCAGCAGAAGGCCGTTACCATGATCAGGGTCTGCATCCCCACGGCGAGTTCCGCTTGGCCCCTCTCGCTCCGCGGGCACAGGATCAGGGTGGCGGGGTAGAACAGGTACAGCAAGGCGTATGGGAGGATCATCCAGTTGACGACCGGGATCTCGCGGTCCAGTGCGATCTCCGGGTCCCAGACCGTGTCCAGGTACATGCTGGCTATGTTGTTGGTGGAGAAGTAGGGGACTGCCACCAAGACCACACCCAGGACGAATACCTCCAGGTGGAGCCTGGCTCCACCGAGTGAATGCCTCCTCGACCATGGTCCCTTCCACAGGCCTGACCATGGCTTGACCCTCCGGAACACGGGTGCATCTAATCGCCAAGGGCCTATCAATCCCTCAGTTTGTGTTCCAGAGGACATCCGCCTATGGGCTGCTCGAATCCATGAATAGGATCCTGTCACAGAAATTCTCCGCTTCCTCGACGTTGTGTGTGACGAGGACGGCAGGGCACCCCCTGTGCTTCAGAATCACCCTGACGTCGTCAATGAGCCTCGCGGACAGGTCCGCATCGATCGCGCTGAACGGCTCATCCAGCAGGAGGGCCCGCGGATCGGAGAGCAAAGCCCTGGCTAGGGCCAGCCTTTGCGACTCCCCCCCGGAGAGCCGGGAAACCCCCCTTTCCCCGAGTCCCTGCAGCCCTACCTCCTCGAGTGCGTCCTCGTGGCCGTGGCTGCTCGCGAGCGAGAGGTTCCCGGACACCGACAGGTGCGGGTAGAGGACTGGCTTCTGGAACAGCAGCCCTATGCCCCTGGATTCGGGTTGGACGTCCGTGATGTCCTCGCCTGAGAAGTAGACCCTCCCGCTATCCGGCTCCTCCAGCCCGCATATGCAACGCAAGAGCGTGGTCTTCCCGCATCCGGATGGTCCGAGTATACCGATTATCTCGCCTTCCCCAAGCTCGAACGAGAGTCCCGAAAATAGCGCTTTCCCGAACGACTTCGACAGGCTGGCGACTTTCAGGATCAGAACATCCCCCCTCTCTCGTTCGACCTGGCTCTCTCGGCAGCTGCGAATAGTAGTATTGCCATCACCGCCAGTGCCGTGGCGACGGCATTGGATGCGGCTTCGGCCAGGGGGTTCATCGGCATGCCGCGCCAGCTGTCCGCCAGGAGTGGCAGAGTGGCCCAATCAGAGTTTGTCGCCACGATGAAGGACGCCCCGAACTCCCCGAGCGACATCGCCAGGCAGAATATCGCCGCCACTGTGATGGGGCCCTTCATCAGGGGGATTCTCACTCTCGTCAGCCTTTCCAGGGGACCCATTCCTAGTACCCTGGCCGTCTCATCGTACTCCCTGTCGATGGACCTGAGGCCGGTCAGCATGATGCGGATGGCGAAGGGCGTGGTCAGCATGACGTGGGCCAAGGCTGGCAGGGGCCAGAACTGTGAGAATGCTGCGGGGTCCAGCTTGGTGACTCCCAGCGTCACCCCTAGCCCTATCATCGCGGCGCTGAAGGCGAAGGGAGCCATTGTGGCGAAGTCCAGCGCCTCGGACAGTCTCCTGTTCGTTCCCTCTAGGCTGTGAATCGCAGAGGCGATGCAGTAACCCAGGGGCATCGAGACGACAAGGGAGATGGTGGCGTAGAGGATCGAGTTGGCCATAGCGTCCGACAGCGGGACCATCGAGAATGAGCCGTCCCTAGCCACCTCCCACCCGTCAAGGGACCAGGTGTCCGCCACCCTGCCAGACTCCACGGTACGGACGCGGACCGAGCCGATCGCAACGGAGAGGATGGGGGCGATGGAGAACAGCAACGCGGGCGCCATGAACACCCACCCATAGTCAAAACGGCCCCTCGCCACCCGTGCTGGGGCCAAAGGGTACTGCCTCTGGAGCTCTCTCTGGATTCGGGATGCGAGCCAGAGAGAGGCCGACAGGACTGCGAACTGTATCAACGAGGATGCTAGGACTATCTCAGAGGTGAACGCCATGTAACCCTCTATCCCAGCGGAGGGGGACGAGATTGCCATGACGCTCTCCAGGGTGTTGTCTCTGATAGTTATCCACCTGACGAGGGCAAAGGAGGTGAAGCTGAACACGAAGGACATGCAGAACGAGGCGCTGAGCGGAGGGATGAGCACCGGCAGCCAGAGGTGCCTGATCCTCCCGGATATCGTCCTCCCGGCCGGAAGGAGCCTCAGCTGCTCCTCCATCGAGGGGTCCAGGGTCGCGAGTATCGGCTCGCAGAACCTGATCACCAGTGACATGTTGAACCACGCGTGGGCGATTATGAGCGTCCAGAACCAGGTGCCTTCGTCGCTCCTTATGCCCAGGGCGGAATCCCCAGTCAGGGTCAGTATCCCCATAGCGGCTATGATCGAGGGCATGACGAACGGGACCGTGAGAACGGCTCTGATCATCGATTGCATCCTCCAATCATACCTCCCCAGCAGCCAGGCAACTGGCAGGCCGACTGATATCGTGGCTAGGGACGAGAGGATGGACTGAAGGAACGTGAACTCGATCGCCCCCGCTGACATGTAATTCCCGTCCAGCGTCTCTATCCACGCTCCCGGATTGGCCCCCGCCACGCCGATCAGCCTCAAGACGGCCAGGGCTATCGGGGATGCTATGAGAAGCAGGAAGGCTGCGATGGCGAGAGATCGGATGCCTAGGATCAGCCTGTAGGTCCCGGGACCCAAATCATTCACCCTCGGTCATGGCTGAATTCCACCTATCCAGCCATGCGTCGATATTGAGGGAGATTGCCATGGATGTAATGTTGGCGTTCTGATCGGGAACTATCGAATGGTGCCTGTAACCGCCCTCCTCGGGCAAGTCCTGCCCCTCCAAGACCGAGTACATCATGTTCTGAGTGGGCATGAGTGCATTGACCTCCGGCGAAAGCAGGTACTCGATGAAAAGGTCGGCATTCTCGGCATTCCCCCCCTGCACCACCGAGGCGTATTCGACTTGGAAGAAGGAGGCCCTGTCCAGGTCGAGCGATGCGGATTTCGTCCAGTTCCCGTTGTACCAGGCCTCGACGCCCGGCGAGTGGCAGTATGAGACAGTGATGTGCGCATCGCCTACGTATCCGGGCATGTACTCCCCATAGCCGCCGGTGTAGTGGATTTCGTAGGCCTCGCTCCAGCCCGGTGTGATAATCACGTCATTGTCCCTCATCGAGGACCACCACGTGTCGAACCCGTGGTAGGAGTCGGTCGTGTACTCGAAGTAGTCCAGAGTCGCGAGCATGAATCCCCTTCCGGGGCTACTGGACATGGGCGACGGTAGCGCGACCTTCCCCCTCCACTCCTCCTCTGTGAGATTCCAGAGGCTTGTCGGGACGGACAGGTTCACGCCATCAACGATACTGGAGTCGTAATTCAGGCATATGTGACCCATGTCAAACGGTATGGCTAATTTGCCCTCATAAGGGGAGTAGGCCTCCGAGGAAATCCCTTTGATGTCGGTCTGGCTCTCCGATAGCAGATCGAAGTCAATGGCGGTCTGAAGGTATGTGTTGTCCAACCCGATGGCCAGATCATTGGCCCCAGTGCCTTTCTGCTGGATCAGGTAACTGAGGATGGATCCCGAGTCGGCGAGTTTTACCATCTCCACTTCTATGCCCGTCTGATTTTCGAAGGTCGATATCATTTCATCGGACAATGCGTAAACGTCGTAGGTCACGATTACCAGGCTGTTGTCGTTTTCAGACTCACTGGATAGGCAGCCTGTGACTGCTGCGGTCATCAGAATTATTGTTAGGGCTACGGCTTTTGTACGTCCGATTTTTCCGGTTTTGTTTTCAAAATTCATTCTATCCCTCCGCTGGAATTACCCAGATCAGGTTCACGGGTCGTCGCCGGGGCGACCTCTCAGCAAATTGCTCCCCATACCTCGGAGTGGATGCCTGCAATTCAACCTTGCCGACTCTCACTCAGGCTGCATGAACGGGTAACCCCAGTCCTGTGGGATGTCCAGCGTGCGCTTCACGGAGCGTGGGCTGATCCATCGGAGCAGGTTGAGCGGCCCTCCGGCCTTGTCGTTGGTCCCGCTCGCCCTGGCGCCGCCGAACGGCTGCTGGGCCACCACGGCACCGGTCGGCTTGTCGTTGATGTAGAAGTTCCCGGCCGCGAAGCGCAGCGCCTCGAACGCCCTCTGGACGTCCTCCTCTTTGTTGGCGAAGATGGATCCGGTGAGGGCGTACGGGGACCCCTTGTCGCAGGTCTCCAGCGCCCCCTCGAAGTCATCGTCCTCGTAGACGTAGACTGTCAGGACCGGTCCGAAGATCTCCTCGCACATCGTCTCGGAGGACGGGTTGGTCGTGACTATTATCGTCGGCTCGATGAACCAGCCGGTGGAGTCGTCGTGACCGCCCCCGACGACTACCTCGCAGGAATCGTCGTCCTTGGCCCTCTCGATGTAGCCGGAGATCTTGTCGAAGGCCCTCTGGTCTATGACGGCGGTCATGAAGTTCGTGAAGTCCCGGGCATCGCCCATCTTGATCTTGGAGACCTCGGAGCACAGGTCGTCCCCTATCGAGTCCCACACCGATGATGGGATGTAGGCCCTGCTGGCTGCGCTGCACTTCTGTCCCTGGTACTCGAACGAGCCTCTCAGGAGGGCCACCAGCAGGCCCCGGTGGTCGCAGTCCGGATGGGCCACGACGAAGTCCTTGCCTCCGGTCTCGCCCACTATCCTAGGGTAGGACCTCAGGTCGGGCAGTGCCTTGGCGATCTCCTGCCAGAGCCCCTGGAAGGTCGATGTCGAGCCGGTGAAGTGCAATCCGGCGAAGTCCGGATTGGACAGGGCCGTCCCCGTGATCTCCGCTCCCGAGCCCGGGAGGAAGTTGATCACCCCCGGAGGCAGTCCCGCGTCCATCATCAACTGCATCAGGACGTAGTTTGAGTGGTACGAGTTCCTGCTCGGCTTCCAGACTGAGGTGCAACCCACGATTGCGGGTGCGCTAGGTAGGTTGGCGGCGATGCTGGTGAAGTTGAACGGGGTGATTGAGAGGACGAACCCCTCCAGGGGGCGGATCTCGGTGGAGTTCTCAACACCTTCTGGAGAGACCAGAGGTTGCAGGTCCTCGTGGAAGCCCCTCGCGTAGTGGCAGTTGAACCTCCAGAAGTCGATCAGCTCGCAGGCAGAGTCTATCTCGGCCTGGAAGGCTGTCTTCGACTGGTTCAGCATGGTGGAGGCGTTGACTCGCATCCTCCAGTCCCCGGCCAGTAGGTCAGCGCACCTCTCGAAGATGGCGCACCTGCCCTCCAGGCCGAGATCTATCCAAGACTCCTGGGCATCGACTGCGGCTCTACACGCTGCCTCAATCTCCTCTCTACCAGCCAGGTGGACGTTCGCCAGGATGTGTCCGTGGTCGTGGGGGACCACCTGGATGGTGGTGTTTCCCGTGAAGATAAGCTCACCATTGACTACGCACGGTATCTCGATTACCTCCGCGAGCTGTCTGTCCATCTCGTTCTGGAGCGCCTCCCTCTCTGGGCTTCCTGGTGCGTATCCCATTATCGGCTCGTTTACTGGCTGGCTCATAGAGCACCCTGGGGGACGAATCGTCTAACATTATTTCGCAGGTTGATTCTGGGCTACTCCCACTCCTTAGGCTCGCCCTTCTTCTCCTTCTTCCAAGTCCTGTAGCACGGCTTGCAGAGAGAGATCTTCCGGACCTTCTTGGAAATGCCAGAGGTTCCCCAAACGTCCACCGCTCTGTCGTAGGCCATCTTCCTGCCACCGGCCTTCTTGTCGGCCCACCTCTCGCATCCTTTGATGTCGCATGGCACCTCTCCAACGAATTCGGGCTTTTCCTCGTTGGACGAGTCCACATCTCGGCCTTGGGAAGAAGCCCTCCTCTTGCGGGCCCTGGACTTGAATCCCATGCCGCTGCGGCGATGCGCGCCGATTAGAAGGTTGCTTCGGACATTTCCACGTCGAATGGCCCGCCTGCGCTGGCTACAGAAGCGAGGCGGTCCGGGCCGACCCCCACGCTGACTACCGGCACTCCTGTGATCTCCTCGATTCTGGAAAGATAGGACCTGATGGGGCTGGGGAGGGAGTCTATGCCCCCTCCCTTCCTGGACTCCTCTGCCATCCCGATCCACTCGTCCTCGTCGAGAGCAGGGAATCCCGGGTGGCTCTCGTAGACAGGCGTGCATCTTGCGAGTTCCTCTGATGAGGATGGGACGTGGTCTATCTCCCTCCCATCCAGATTGTACGATGTGCAGATCCTCAGTTCGTCCAAACCCCCGAGTACGTCCAGCTTGGTGACGACGAGTCCAGTGTATCCATTGAGCCGCTGGCTCTCGTTTAGGGCAACCGCATCCAGCCATCCGGTCCTTCTGGGACGCCCCGTGGTGGTTCCGAACTCGTGACCAACCACTGACATTTGTCTACCGGGACCCTCCTCTAGGGATAGCTCGGTAGGGAAGGGGCCGTTTCCGACCCTTGTGGTGTAAGCCTTGGTTATCCCATAGCACTGGTCTATGTGTCCTGGATGGATGCCGGCACCATGTGTGGCATTCGCCCTGCACGTGATGGATGAAGTCACGAAAGGATAGGTCCCCTGATCGATGTCAAGCATCGCTCCCTGCGCCCCCTCGAGTAGGACTTGTTCGCCCCGGGCGAGGGCCTTGTCCAGCATCGGTCCAGTAGCGCGAATTGCATCGGAGAATCTCTCGTGGACCCAAGACAGCTCGGACTTGAGTTGCTCTGGGTCAATCCTTTCTCCGACCCCTACAGTTGATAATTGGTCGTTCATCCTTCCCGAAATCTCGGCAATCTCGGTGTCCCTCCCCAAGATTAGCCCGATGTCCACGAATCGCAGACCGATCCGTTCAGCCCTGTCGCGGTACGCTGGCCCTATGCCCCTGCCTGTAGTCCCGACAAGCTCGTCGGCCGAGTCGTATAGCCTGTGGAAGGGAAGAATCACAGCTGCCCTCTCGCTGATGAAGAGGCGTCTCCCCTCCGGGCTCTCTCCGGTCAGTTCTGCCCACTCGGATAGCTCCCTATCTAGGACCCATGGGTCAACCACCATGCCACATCCGAGCACCAGATTGCAATCCCTGGCTGTGATTCCGGATGGCAGCAAGTGCATCTTGAGAGTGGTCCCCCCGGCCACTATTGTGTGACCGGCGTTGTTGCCCCCCTGAAAGCGCACTGCCCATTGGGAGTTGGGGGCCAGTTGGTCTATGGCCTTGCCCTTGCCTTCATCCCCCCATTGGGCCCCGAGCACTACGCTGGCAGGCACGGTTACGGAACATGGCGATAGGTGTTTGAATGCTTTGGATGTGATAATTTTCTGCCCGTTGCGTTGGGAAGCGGTTATGAAGGTCGGGAAGGTCGCGCGACATCATGGCACAGAGGCACCCTGAGGCGGAAGCAAGGCTTCTGATCAAGTGGATCTGCATGAAATGTTCCGCCACCGTCCGAGCTCACGGCGGGGTCAAGCCACCGAAATCATGCAGGAAGTGCGGCTATACGGGCTTTAGGAAGAAAGCAGCAGAGCGCAGGTCGACGTGAGTATGAGCGTCGGGTCTGCAGGACTCGAGGGATTCGCCCTTAGTTTGGGACTTATTCTGGCAATAGGCCCGCAGAATATCTTCGTTATGCGGCAGGGGCTGAAGCGCTCACATGTTTTCGCTACATGCCTGGCCTGCTCTCTTGCTGATGCCGTCCTGATAGCTGCTGGGATCCTAGGTGTCGGGGCCATAGTGTCGAGTTTCGAGGGAGCCGAGTCACTAATCGCTTACGGTGCGGGCGCTTTCCTTTTCGGATACGGGGTAATGAGAATCAGATCTTCGATGGATCCGGAAGGTTTTGTCGTGGAAGGAGAGGCCTCGGAGAGCCTGTCTAAGGCCATGGGGGCCGTTCTAGCTTTCACCCTCCTCAACCCGCATGTCTACTTCGACACACTGTTCCTGATAGGGGGCGCTTCGACTGGTTTCTCAGGGGATGAGAGGATCGCTTTCGGTATCGGGGCATCTGCGGCTTCGTTCCTGTTCTTCTTCTCCATCGGGTACGGTGCCAGGAGGCTGTCCAGGGTACTGGATAGCCCCGATGCTTGGAGAATCATCGACAGAGGCATTGCTGCGGTGATGTTCGCAATTGCCGGGGCGATCGTCCTACCGCACCTATGAGAGGATGTCAGAGAGCGCTGAAACGAGAGAGTCGATCTGCGAGATGTCGTTGTCGATGTGAGGTGACACGCGCAGCAAACCCGATCTGCTTGTGGTGAGTATCGAGTATTCGGACTGGAGCCTGTTGGATACATCTAGGCTGCTCAGACCAGAGGGCATCCTCAGGGCCACGATGGCGCTTCTCTCTGACTCCGAAGTCGGCGAAATTACCTCGATGCCCAGTCCCTCTGCACCTCTGATCAGATGGTCAGCGAGCTCCAGGTCATGCCTCCAAACCTCGTCCATCCCCATTTCGAGAAGCTCGTCGATAGCAGTCGCAAGGCCCAGGGCCGCACCGAAATGGATGGTTGTGAACTCGAACCTGCTCGCGTCCTCTGGCAATTCGAGCCTATCAGCTCTCAAGTCCCAGATATCCGAATTACTCCTGAATCCCATCAGCCCGGGGGTCAGAGTCTTGACCACAGAGGGGGAGATGAACCCGACTGCAGCCCCGTATGTCCCCCTGAGCCACTTGTAGCCAGAGGACACTATGGCATCGGCATTAGTCGCGTATGCGTCGATGGGGACCATCCCCATGGACTGGGTTGCATCGACAACGAGCCTGGCTCCGACGGAATGGGCCGCATCACATATCTCCCGCAAGTCATACCTCTGCCCGTTGGAGAACTCGACGTGCGAGACCGTGACAACGGAGGTACTCTCATCGATAAGTGAGAGGAGTTCGGAAGGTTCAGTGTACAGGTTTTCATCGTGATCGGCAAGCCTGATCTCAGCCCCGTTCTGATCGGCGACCCTGGCCCACGGGTATACTGTAGAAGGGAAGGACGACCTCGTGGAAACCACGTTTGTCCCTTCGCGCGGGGACATCGCCCAGGCAATGGAGCAAAGCAACTCCGTGGCGCTGGAACCCACGCATACATCGGCAATATCGCAGGATAGCAGCCTGGAGGAGGCCAACCTCAGGGGCATCATACCGTTCTTCTCAGCCTCGCCATCGAACTCCGCTGCACCCCCTCTGGCCAGTGATTCGGCCCAATCCGACGAGACGCGATGCGCTGCGGGGGAGGTCGTTGCGACATTGGCGTAGGAGAGGTTCGTCCAGTCAGGCATTTCTAACGCACAGCGATGGCGGGGTATTGCTCTTCAATCCTCAGGAGCGAGTGACTTCGTTCAGCATCTCCTCGAGTGCCGTCTGTAGTTGCAAGCACAGAGGGCCGTAGTGTCCGGGGAGGTTGGGGTCGTTGAATATCTCGTCCAGAATAGAGGCAGTCATCCCCAGCCTGACGTCCATGTCCTTGTTGGCGTTGAGGAGCCACTTCTCCACTGCGTCCTTGGAGGCCGAGCGGATATTACGAGGGACTTGGTTGTCATCTAGTTGGCCCAGCACATGCGCAATCTGCTTGATCCGGGTATCGATATCTGACAAGGTCCCATCTCCGGCCCTTCCAACGTAGGCCCCTCCTTAAGCGCATCCCATTCGGAGGGTTTCACTTCCTGGCAATCCAAGAGGACCATGGCATGTTCGTGCTGTTGGAGACTCCGTGCCCTGTGCCCTCTGCTCCGAGTGCGATGATGCCCACCTCTGCACCCTCCTCGAGGCACTCGTCCAGAGCCCACATCATAGACCCCTCCAAGTCGTTCCCCTCGAGTATCCTATCTGCTACCCTGAGGCTGATCATGCCCCTGGTTATCGCCTCCCCGATTCCAGTCGCCCCGACGCCCACTCCTTCCTGGACCCAGAATCCGCACCCAGGCAGGGGGACGTCACCGACTCTGCCCGGCGGTCTGTTGCTAGTGCCTCCCGTGCTCGTGGCACAAACGATTAGTCCAGATTTGTCCCTGGCTACGACTCCGATGGTGTCTGTGGCTCCTTGAAAGGGGGGCCTGCCTTGCACTTTTGACTTCTCGAAACCCTTGGAGTCGGCCCATAGCCGGGCCCCGTCTCCACTGAGCCCGTTGATATCCTCATCCAGAAGGTCCGCTGCTACCCTGATCGGATTGGGCGTGTCCTGCATTGCGATTACGAAACCCATCTTGCCCTCGGAGGTCTGGATAGATGCATCGAGGTGGACGGACCCGTCTGTCCTGAATACTGATCCCGTGCCGGCGTTGAATACTGGGTCATCCTCCAATACCACGCATGCCTCTACTGCCGCCTCTATGGCTGATCCTCCCGAGTCGAGGATTCCCGCGGCTTTGGCTACCGCCCTCTCGACGTTCGCAAGCCTTTCCGGCCCCGCTCCGGCACCCCCGTGTGCCACGACTGCTGGAATCGCCAATCTATGTGCCTCCCGCGGTTTTCCTTGCGTCGTCTGAGGTCTTTAGACCTAGTTGCAATAGTAATGCCACCAAAAAGAAGATTCCGGATACCCTGAAGCAAGTGTGGTAGGACCATAGCCCGGACCCCTCGACAGTTTCGGACCAGATCACTGCTGATAGGAGTGGGCCAATTATGCGGGCCAGGGCCCCTAGACCCTCTTGGGCTCCCATGATAGTCCCGAGCTCGTGGCCTCCTTCCTTGGATGCGAATGTTAGGAGTGAGCTCTGGGTGGGGGAGTAGATACCGTTCCCGATCGCGAATGCCGCGCAGAATGACCAGAAAATCAGCATGGACATGTCTGCTGAGGCGTATGGTATGCTTGCTATTCCGATGCCTGTAAGCACAGTCCCCGCCAGCATCAACCCCCTGAGGCTAAACCTTCGGATTAGGGGCCGTATTAGGACACCCTGGACGACGACTCCGACTAGCCCGATGAATGCGAACACCCAGCCGTTCTCTCTCTCGCTCCAACCGAGGCCTCCGCTTTCTGGTTCCATCGAAGTGAACAGGATGAACGTACCGTGCATCATTGTGAAACCGATTAGGAACAGGAAGTTCACATTGACTAGTGCGGATATGTTTGGTAGGCGCAATACTGAAGCGATGCTTGTGAAGGTGGCCCCCAGTTGCGAAATCGGGGACTTCGACGACCCGGACCTCGATTCCTTGGGCAGGCTCTCTGGGAGCATGAACGCCGCCAGCATCAGGGCTATCGCAGACATTGCACTCGAGAATAGGCAGGGGAGAAAGTAGGGGTAGTCAGACCAGAACTGGGTATCGAAAGGTCCTCCTATCCCCGTGGCTGGGTCAGACAATAACCCTCCCAAGAACGGCCCGATCATGAAGCCCAAGCCGAATGCAGCGCCAAGCATGCCCATCCTTCCAGCCACCTGGTCATCCTCGCTGATATCCCCGATGTACGCCTTGGCGACGGCGATGTTGCCGTTACCAGCGCCAGCTAGGAACCGGGCGATTATGGCCATGGCCAGGCTACCAGATAGACCGAAGATGATGAAGAAGAGGGAGTTTGCAGCCAGTCCGAACATCAGAACGGGCCTTCTGCCTATTCGATCTGAAATCGACCCCAGGATTGGCGTCGAAATGAACTGGGCCAGGGAATAGGTCGCAATGACTATGCCAACCCAGAAGTCTCTGGATCCAGTGTCGACAATTCCCTCTGCGGATGCTAGGTCCTGGACGAAGTAGGTAAGGAATGGTATCACCAGTGTCAGACCTAGCATGTCGACGAGGACGACAAGGAACAGAATACCCATTGAGGAGCGTTGGCTGGGAGGCATAACTACCGATGCGCCTGCGGAGATTGGCACTTCAAGGATTGGTCGGCGCTCAAGCGGAAGGCTGCTTGTCGGTGCCCGAGGAGATGGTGTCAATCACCTTGGCTAGCCTTTCCACCAGGCTGACCTTCTCCTCCTTCCCGACCAAAGCGTGCTCGAGGACCTCGTCCAGCGAGTCCACTGCAAGTATCTCGACCTGGGACTCGAACTTCTCGTCGATCAGGACGTCGTTCATGTTCGACCTGGGTATAACCACCCTCTTGATCCCGGACTTGACAGCGGCCTCTATCTTCGCGGACACACCGCCGATCGGGAGGACCTCGCCGCGAACCGTGAGCGATCCGGTCATCGCGAGGTTCTGGTCTATCGGGACTCCCTCGAATGCGCTGATTATGGCCGTCGCCATGGTGATGGATGCGCTGTCGCCATCCACGTTGTGGGTCCCGGGGAACTGGACGTGTAGGTCATAGTCCCTTATGTCCTTCCCCGTGAGTTTCTTCACTACCGCGCTGATGTTGGTCACGCTCTCCTTGGCTAGGTCGGAGAGCCCTCCGGTTGCTATGACCTGGCCAGACCTACCCTGGGTGGGGGTGACCATGGCCTCGACCGGAAGGACCACGCCCGAGTAGTCTGATAGTCCGGTATCAGCTCCTAGGACTGCGAGCCCGTTCACCCTACCGACCCTGTCGCCCTCGTTCACGAGCATTGAATACTCCGACTGCCTCTCTAGGTACCTATCTGCGACCTGTTGTTCCAGCGGCTTTGCGATTGCCCTGGCCCTAACCACGTGTTTGGACTGTGTGAGTGATGAGCCGTCCTCGGCTGCTAGGTCGCCGGCTATTCTGACCAGACCCCCGAGCTCCCTGAGCCTCAGGGATAGTTTGCCCCTGCGACCGCTCCTTCTCTGCGCTTCCTTCAGGACCAGCGAGATTGCATGTTTGTCGAAGTGTGGGATTGACTTTCCGGAGTCCTTTTTCATCTCATTCCGGACTTCCTGTGCTATGAATCGAATCAGACGGCGTCGGTTCCTCTCGGTGTCCTTCATGTCGGTGTTGACGTAGACCTCGTATCCATACCCCCTGATCCTGCTCCTGAGTGCGGGATGCATGTTCTGGATGCTGTCCAGGTTACCTGCGGCGACAAGTATGAAGTCGGTTGGAACGGGCTCTGACTTTGTCAGTGCGCCAGAGGACCTCTCTGAGCGACCGCTGATGGATAGTTCCCTTTCTTGCATTGCCACCAGCAGTGCCTGCTGCTCCTCCATTCTCAGCATTCTTATTTCATCGATGTAAAGCACGCCTTTGTTCGCCCTGTGCACCGCACCGGGTTCGACCCTTTCGTGAGCAGGAGTGGCTAGATCGGCCCCCGACTGGAAGGGGTCGTGCCTAACGTCCCCAAGAAGTGCTCCTGCGAGGCTTCCTGTCGCATCGACGAATGGTGGTTCATCGCTCCTCTCGTGCTTTACTAATAGCTTGGGGATGTTGGACTCGTCCCCAGCGGTGAGCCTGGTTCTCAGGAAGAAGTATCCGAAGACTAGGATGAACGATCCGAAAATGAACGTCAGAATCTCTCCCGAGGAAATGGTAGCCAGTAGCAGTGCTGCCCCGACCACTAGGGCGATGAAGAGAAGAGTCCTGTTAGTTCTCTCTCTCTGTTGGCGTACATGGGCGCGGCGCTCGGCTATCAGCCTCGACCCACGGCCTGCCGGAACCGTGCGAACCTTGGGCTCGTTCTCGTCCTCCTGATTTCGATACACGAGAACGTCTTCCAGTTGCTCCGGTGGTAGGAACTCGGTCATGGAGCGGGCGAGCATCGACTTCCCGGTACCGGGCTCTCCCACCATGATCATGTGTCTTCTCTGCTCTGAGGCCTTCTTGACTACGATGGAGGCGGCTTCCTGCCCTATCACCTGGTCGACGAGCTTGTCCGGAATCGGCACTTGTTCTGTGGACTCGATCTCCAGGTCCTTGATCCAATCCTCAACTGGGGTCTCGCAAACTGGGTCGTTGTCGTCTGAGACACCGAAAGCCGACCCGTCTTCCCATGATTCTAGCGGATCCTTTTGCTTGGAGTCATCCTCCAAGTTTGAGTTATCCTGTTCGGCCATAGTGTTTCCCCGTAGATGGCCCTGCCAGTGGCACCTTCTTGAAGGTGCGTTTATGTTGAAATGAGGTGGAATTACCTAGTTCTGCCTCTCTAGCCACTGCTCACCGTAGTACTTCCACTGATCCATCGTCCATCCTTCCGGGAGGCCGCCCTCAGGCAGGGGCGGGTAGATTTCCTCTTGCTGCTCGAAGTCTATCACTGGTTGGTCCTCCTGGGGCTGCTCCTCGGGGGCGTCAGGAGAGTAGGGGGTCTTTGGGGCTGGCTCCCCCCTGCTGCCTATGGCTCCGGAGAAGTACAGGCCAGCAGCTGTCCCACCTCCTATGAATAGCAGAAGTATCAGAATGATCAGGATTGCATCCATTACGGAAATGTCCGTTGATCCGTTCCCAGATTGCTGGTTCGACTCTTTATGTTCCTCCGGGACGGGGGCTTCGATTGCTTCATCGTCTTCGATGGTGGTCGGGACAAGAATGTCGAGTGGCTCCACTGTCTCCCTATCCCATCCATCGCTGTCAATTGCCTTGACCGAGAGGGTCAGGTAGTCCCCGATGGACAGGCCGCCCCCATCGGATGAAATTGCCAGGAAAGGGCCTAATCCGTCGAAGGATCCGGCAGAGTGGCATATCCCGACGATTCCGTTACAAATCGTCCACCTGACCTTCGGCTCGGCGAGCACGACCTCCCCGTTGTTCACCAGGGTCACTGTCGGGTCTGTGCCGATCTCAAAGCCCTCCAGTTCCACCTCCAGATCGCCGTGCTGGAAATCGTTGTGCCAACTCAGGGGCTTCGAGTCCAGGACGGTCACAGTGAAGGTGGTGGAGCTCCAGTCTCCGTGGCTATCGATGAGGGTCACCTTGACTGAATGGGTCCCGGGTTGGTCCCACTGCATGTTTAGAACTCCGCTGACGTAGTCGAATTGGGCCGCTCCTGGGATCGACGTGTCAACATCGACCCATATCTCATCATCCGGATCATCGATATCTGTGATTAGTGGCAGTATGCCTATCGAAGCTAGCTCCCCCGACTTTAGTGCGAGGCCATCGAGAATTGAGGAGTCCATCTCAGGTGCGTCGTTGACGTTAATCACGTAGAATACCACGGAAGTCTGGGAGGTTTTGGAGCCGTCATCCGCCATGATTACCACCTCTGCAATCCCGTGGGAGTCCTGGTCAATGGTGCTAACACTGACCGTTTGCCCATCTAGGGAGACTTGGATGAGGTCCTCATTGCTGTTTGAGACCAGAGATAGAGATATCTCGGATAGCGGGACTGGATCACCATTCTCATCGAAGTCCGAGAGGTAACCAGCCAGGTCAGTGCTAGCATATCCCCCCTCAAATACAGTCTGTGTCGGGATGGGCTCCCATCGTGGAGCCCCATTCTCGATTACGTTGAACAGGAGCATGCCGTTGTTTGAGTCCTCCCCATCGGAGATTGAGACGAGCACGCCCTGGGGAATTGGATTGCCATTTGAGTCGGTTTCGATACTGTCGAAAAGTACTGTGATCTCGGAAGTAGGTGCGTTCCAACCCACGAACTCTGGGTCGTCGCTAGTGATCGATAGCATGGAAAGTGGAGTCTCGGCATCTCTGACCATGCCCACAAGGGATATCGATTCTGATTCGCCCACCTTCACTGTGGGAATCCCTACGAATCCCGCATCGTTGTTTCCGAGTACCCTCGGCAGTGCATTGCTCAGTTCGAATGCCTCACTGGTTACTAGCCAGTCGCTCTGCAACCCCCTAGCATCTTCCCACATCACCCTGGTGTCGTACTTCCCGGTCTCGGCGTTCGGAGGGGTCTGAATGGTGTGGACGTATACCGCATTGGCTCCGGAGCCGACTATTTCTGGATTAGATACCCAGGTTGATTCCCATGCCCCAAAGCCGGACTTTGAATACTCCATTGTAGGAGACATTGTGTTCATGTCGTCCACGAGGTCGTTTGGCAGGGCAGAAGTCTCGAACTTGACCCTATCGCCACGCTCAAAGATTGTCGATCCTGTGGCTGCGGGAGGGGATGGGACTGGCGGCATATCGTGATACTCTACATCATCTACAACGTTGTTGGAGGAATTCCTATCACTTCCCAAATCCACGAGTTTAGCCCTGAAAGTGGAAACTCCGGACGGAATAGGTTCTATCTCTGAGGTATCGAAGTCAATCTGATGCAGGAAGGAACCGGCGACTCCGATAGTTCCGATGGATTGGCCTCCGAGGTATATCTCATCTGAACCACTAATCAGGTAAACTCCTAGATTGCCCCCTTCTGAGTAAGGCTCTACTCCGTTGTTGGAGACTCTGGCGGAAACCTGCAGCAAGTCCCCGGGAGTGAATCCTACCCCCCCGTTTGTATTCTGGACCTCAAATTCAAGAATTCCTACATCTATCATCGGACCCATGTCTGGGTCTATTGCCACCAGGAACTGGTTGTAACTCGAATGTGGGCCGTCCATCAGTGCGAAGACGGGCCAGAAATTCTCCCACTGGGTATAGCCCCCGCCGGCCCTAACCAGGCTTAGTGGTGCAGTCCAACTGTGAGACTCCCATACGCCCTGGGATAGCGAAAGCTGCTGGAATCCGGAATCGGCACTATCCAGTAGCCATCCTCTCCAGTTATGGTGCGGCCTCACGCCGTTATCATAGGAATCCGCTCCTACCTTCTCGGTCACGGCCCCATAAACGTAGACTTCGAAAGATGTGAGTGGACCTGTGTAAATCGAGTCCAATGTTATTGTTACCTCATCAGTACTCGAATTCAATGACATCGACATCTCCAGTTGAAAATCATTTGAGGAGGAACTCATGCAGCCTCCGCTTGAGAAATCACTATCGTAGTAGTTGGATCCAGATGCTCCGACCTTGTAGCAGGAGCCGGACTGGCTGTCTGCGAAAGAGAAAGTAGGGTATCCCGACGAGGATTGCATGATGTGAGTTTGGCGATTTATGGGACCGTCGCTTGGCCAGCCTCCACTGCTAGACTCGAAGAATGATACGAATGTGAATTCCTCTGGATTGGATGTCTTCAGATTATCCAAGGAGGGGGAGGCGCTACTCATGCAAGGGCCGCACCAATGGGCGCCCACGTACTCGCCGAATACGGTGTGCCCGGGGCTATTGGCATACCACGGGACTATTTGCTGTTCTAATTCCGTTCTCTCAACCTCTTCTTCTTGATAGTCGATTACTGAAGACGAGGGGGCTATTGCCAGGAGGACGCACACCCAAGTGGCAGGGTGAATCAGTAGTCTGACGACTGAAGTCATCATATTTTGAAACAGTATACTCAGTATAATCATTCTCCTCGCCCTTTAGGGCGAGAATGCTGTTGAAGGATTGAATGACTTGAAACGTCGCCATTATCACGAAGCAACGGGGCGAGAGCATAGGAGAATGGTTGGCACTCAGGGAGGATGACGGGAGAGCATACCTCGTACACAGAGTTCCCGGGGAAATCAAAGTAAAGGGTCTGGGCAGATTCGATGCAGAGAAGTTACTAGAGGGATTCGAGATTGGTGATAGGATTGCAGTCGGGCAGAAGTCTCTCTCGATAGTTGATCCCAGACTCCCCGAGGCGAGGAGGAATATGTCCAGAAGGGCCCAGACCATTGGCGCGAAGGACGCAGGTTTCCTAATTTCATGGATGGGGATAGGAGTGGGCTCCAAGGTCCTGGAAGGAGGTCATGGTTCAGCCGGACTAGCAATGCACCTAGCAAGTGTAATGGGGAATTCGGGGACTTTGATTTCCGTAGAGTCTCGTCCTGAGCATGCCGAGGTTGGAGCATTTAACATGGACCGCTTGGAGCAAATCCTGCCAGAGTTCCCAGAATGGCACCTGGTTACAGGGGATTTAGGGCAAATTGGAGGAAGTTTAGGAGAAATTTGCACCTCACTCGATGCAGCAATTATCGATATAGCTGAACCTTGGGGAGTACTAGCTGACACGGTGAAGCTCCTACGAGTTGGGGGAAGACTGGCCTGCTACTGTCCGACCAGCGCACAACTGGAGAAATCATGGAATGAGTGCGAAAGATTGGGGCTCGTCGTGGAATGGAGCGGAGAGGTAGTTGAAAGGAGATGGTCCAAGGCGAGCAAGGGCGGAGTGAGGCCCGGCAACCAGCCAATGGGTCACACCGCCTTTTTGTTAATTTCAGCGAGGGTTGCTGACGAAGAAGAATAGATGTTGACTGAAACCTTTCAAAGGGACCGTCCGGCACGTGGCTTCATGAGAGACAGTACAAGCTGGGAGCCAACTGCTTATCGTACGCACACTATAGGCCAGGTCGTCGCGGCAGGAGAGTCCCTAGTCGGTTCAGATGTTACGATATCAGGTTATGCTGAGACAGTCAGAGGAAGGGGTGCGATTTGCTTCCTGATGCTCCGTGATGGAACCGGAAGAATCCAGGCTTTTCTGAAGAAGGATAATATGGATAATGATTTATTTGACTCAATACAGTCTTCGACAAGAGAGTCGACTATCCAAATAACTGGAAAAGTAGCAAAGAAGCGTCCTCCGAAGGTTCCCGAGGGAGATCCACTGCCTCCGCCTGAGTTCGAAGTTAATGTCGAGGATGGGATGATTCTGGCAGTCTCAGAAACCCCTCTCCCTGTTGGGGTTACTGACGATGTTAACGTCGGTCTTGATGTTAGGCTGGACAACAGGCACTTGGACCTCAGAAGGTCTCATGTGAACGCGATGTTCCAACTCAGGAGTAAGGTTCTCCAATACGGTAGGGAGCATTTGATTTCAGAGGGATTCCAAGAAATCAACTCTCCAAAGATAATTGCCGCCGCAGCAGAAGGAGGGACGAATCTGTTCCCAATGAAGTACTTCGAGACTGATGCATACCTCTCGCAGAGTCCTCAGTTGTACAAACAGTTAGCAGTTCTTGGAGGTCTTGAGAGGGTTTTCGAAATTGGGGCTGCCTTCAGGGCCGAGAAGCACGACACCTACAGGCATCTGAACGAGTTTGTATCGTTCGATATCGAGGGCGCATGGATGGACGATGAGGATGTTATGGGGGTGCAGGAGAGGATGATCAACCATATCTGGTGCAAGATTGCCGAGAACGACATGGGCCTAATCGATGCAGTAAACGAGTATCGAGAATCCCAAGGAAAGGATCCTGTAACCGTAGAGGCCCCGACTCTACCGTTCCCTCGAATACCTTACTGCGAGGCAATAGAAATAGTGAAGCAAGGAGGGGGCGAGATTAGTTGGGGCGATGATATTGAAAGCCATCACTGCGATATCATCGCAGAGAAGTATCCTGGCTTCCACTTCATCCCCCGCTGGCCGATGTCGATGAAGCCATTCTACATCCATCACAAGGCGGGTGAAGAAGGATCCACTGGGGGACAGCTCAGTCGGGGATTCGACCTCAACTACGGAAGGGACGAGATGACAAGCGGAGGTGCTAGAGAGCATAGGGTAGAGGTATTAGAACAGAATCTCAGGGATGTCGGGCTTGACCCTTCGGACTTCACGTTCTACACTGACGGTTTCCGCTATGGTGCACCGCCCCATGCTGGATGGGGGTTGGGAGTGGCAAGATTGTTGATGGTGCTAACTGGTGCTGGCAACGTCAGAGAAGTGGTTCTTTTCCCTCGAGACAGAAGTCGAGTCACCCCCTGAGTAGGAACTGTAAGATCCCCTATCCCTCTCGGCAGCATTTATGCATGGGAGAGACCATGACTACCTATGGAATAGGTCTCAGGGTCGTAATTGAGAGGGCATCCAAAATGGGAATTCCCACAGAAATAGTCGAGCTAGAGTGAAATTAGTCCGCACTATTGCGGGTTGACAACGCCCAGAGGCCCATTATTGCAGCTCCGAACCATACTGCCTCCAGAATGAAGAAGGCCCACTCATCGATAAGATATGCACGAATGGCAAGTAGGGCTGCACCTCCTGCCATCATCCACAAGTAAGTGGGAGACTTGCTATTCAGGAAGTCCCTAGTCTCAAGCAGAAAGGCGCTTAGGATCAAGGCCATCCCCAGGTATGCTATCGCCTCGCTATGGGCAAAATCGATTATTGAATCCATCACGGAAAGGCTAGGTTATCGTGAAATTTAGTCTTATACTAAACACGTCACCCAAGAATCCCACTCAGAGGGTTATCCCTCAGCATCGATGTTCTACTGAACACTACGAAGAGGATGAATAGGAAAATCAAGACGAGCCTAGCAGCATTGAGGATTGGTCTTACGTCCATGACCCTCCAAGGTGGGCGGCTGACTTGAACGGTTCGTTTCTTCCGTTTTCGTTGGGATCTTATTCTGTGTAGCTTATTTCTTTTCGATTGGCTGGTAAAGCGTCCGCTAGGCAGTGGTTCGGGAAACCCGATCTATGACTTCAGAAGTCGCTTGCGCGAACGGTCTTTCGGCCGTTTGCCTGAGCTCTTGCAACTGCATCCGACACAGCGGACTCTGCTAGGGCGTTCATTGCTCCCATTGCATCTCCGCCAGTGTTGCAGCCGTGAGCCTTGAAGGCCTCCTTGACCCTGCTGGCTACGACCATACCCGAATCCGAGCTTCCGCTTCCGATATCGTGCGAGCGGATGGTCTTTCGGCCGTTAGAGCCGCATCGAGCGACTGCCGATGCAACCGCAGCCTCTACTGCTGCATTCAGAGCGCCAGCGGCGTCTCCAGCGGTGTTGCATCCGCCAGCCTTTATTGCTTCCTTCATCTTGCTGTTGTAAACCATTGACATAGCGAGTCATGCGAGCCAAACCCCCATTTTGAAGGTTGGGGATGCATTTACTCGGCATAGATGCTCGATTTTGACGGATTTGACCGAAAATGAAGGGTATCAATGACCCCTGCGGGGGACATAGATATGGGCAAACCGAGGTTCGCATTCCTATTGCTCAAAGAGCATCCGTACGGTAGAGAGATGCTCATGCAGATACTGTCCGAGGGATTCATCCCTGAATTGATTATAGAAGAAGACTCCGAGATAGGTGATGAGGAACGGGAGAAGTTCCTCAAGCGTATCGAGGGCCACCAGATAGCTCCATCAATCCAGGAGCAAGCCAACGAGTTTGGCATAGATGTTGTCTCCGTTCCTATCCACAATTCTGAGCAGGTCATGCCACACCTAGAGGGAATAGATCTGGACCTGATAGTATTCGGTGGGACTAGGATAATCAGAGGAGAGATTCTGGACTATCCTTCGGATGGAGTAATCAACTCACACCCTGGCCTACTCCCAGACTGCCGAGGCTCTGCATCTCCTGCATGGTCGGTTTTCCATGACATCCCAATCGGATCCTCCACCCACTTCTGTGACAACGGCATTGATACTGGGGATCTTCTCATGAGGAGGGAGTTTCCAGTGTTGAGGGGCATGACGTACGAGGATCTTTGCTACCACACCCTGGTCCTTGCCGGTGTCCTAATGAAAGAAGCCCTACTTGCATATGAGCAAGGAGTCTGGGAGGAAATAAGGAGGCCGCAGGGCGAGGCATACCATCCCACTTTCAGGAATGCTCCGGAAGAAATTCTAGAAGCGGTCAGACAAAAACTTAGGCACCAGACTTATGCGCATTATTCAGACTAGGTGAACAGATGGAAAGCAATCTTGCAGGTTCGGACTTCCCCTTTGCAGAGGGGATTCTTAGTGGAAATACGGCTCTTGTGTGTGGGGCCTCGAAGGGCATAGGTCGGGCTTGCGCATTGATGCTCGCGAGAGGTGGTGCTAGAGTAATCGCCTGCGCCAGGACCTCTTCGGACCTAGACTCACTGATACAGGAGATGCAAGGGGAAGGACATGAGGCTATCGAGTTGGACCTTGAGGACATTGCAGGCGTGAAGGAAATGGTCCGTGACATTGGTCCCATCCACATCCTAGTGAACAATTCTGGAGGACCTCCCGGCGGACCACTGTTGGAGAATGATTTGGATGACTTTGAAGGTCCTTTCAGGAGACATCTGCACGCTTCACATACACTTGCTAAGGCACTGGTTCCTGATATGGAATCAGAGGGTACGGGCAGGATTGTGAATATCATCTCAACCTCGGTGAGAGAGCCTATTGACAATATAGGCCTCTCCAACACCCTGAGAGGAGCAATGGCATCCTGGGCTAAGTCCTTGTCAAGAGAGCTGCCCCCATGCATCACAATAAACAACATTCTTCCTGGATTCACCGATACCGACAGGCTGGGTTCTCTTGCTGAGTCCATCTCTAACAGAACAGGGAAGCCGGTCAAGACCGTCCAAGACGATTGGATGAGCGGCGTCCCTATCCAACGTCTAATCGACCCTATGGAGACGGCTGCTGCTGTGACTTGGCTGTGCCTACCCAGTAGTAGCGGCGTTAGGGGAGTCAGCCTGGCTGTAGATGGTGGTAGAATGCGCTCTATTTAGAGAGGATTTCAATGGAATTCGACATTTTCTTCTCTATCTCCCAGACTCCGGACACGACCGGGCATACTCCCTCGGAGAGTGAGATGTTCACTAGTTTCTTCGACCAAGTGGTCCTAGCAGACAAATTAGGATTCGGAGTTGGTTGGGTCGCCCAGGCCCATCTTTCAACTGAGATACAAAAGAGGAACAGCAAACCTGTTGTCCCCCATTATCCCGGAGAGGTCGGTCTCTGCACTGACTTCTTCCAGGTAGCAAGGGAAATGTTCGCGCGAACCGAGAGGATGGAGGTCGGTAGTGCGGTGATGTCGATACTAGCATCGGGAGGGCCCATAGCCCAGGCAGAGAGGGTAGGGTCGTTCCTTGCACTCCATGGAATGGATCCGGATGAGGTCAGAAAGCTACACATCGGTTTCTCTGCGGGCCGATTCGAATTTATGGCGAGACCATATGGAATTGTCCCAAGGAACGCCCTTGAGGAAGCAGCGTGGCCCGCGCTGAGGGGCCAGATATTTTCGGAGGCATCAGAAATTTTCCTAAGACTCCTGAACGGAGAAATTGTTTCGAGTGAGGAAGTCGCACCGACAATTCTGACAAGGAGCAATTTCCGGACAGACGATGATTGGTCGGAGGTGCAAAGAGTGGCACAAGTGGAGCTGGAACTCGACTCTCTCCCTGACTCTGTAAATATGGGGAATAGGTATCAGTTCGAGGATATCAAGACTATACCGCAAGACTGGAGGAGAGATTTGCTGAATCTTGTATTGGGCAGTCACGATAGCGTTCTCCAAGAGAAGGTGAACAGATTCAGACCAGTCCAAGTGTTCAACCTAAGTATCACCCCTCCCAATATCATCGAGGAGACTCACGAGAGAATGAGGTCCAGTTACCATGTTGATGGTGGAAATTGGGAAAGAAGGATGATGCCGAGAACTGTGATGGTATTCGTGAACGATGAGGAAGGCCTGTCCAAGGAGAAGCAGGACGCCGCTGCCATGGATGAGGCGCGTTCGGCACTCTCCACCTATTGGAGCGCACTGGAGGGGACCATTGACCCCAGTAAGATAGAGCGAGCCACCGATAACGCAGTGATAGGTAGCGTCGACAGCGTGAGCGAGCAGATATTAGAGAGATTTCACCCGGATGATCGCATAATGTGCTGGTTTGACTTCTTCAACCACGATAGCGCCCGGGTTATGAGGAACATGGCGGCGTTCATGAACAAAGTCGCCCCCCGAGTGAACGGAGGTATCTGATGTCCGGAGAGGGGAGTGCGAATCCGTCAAGCGTCTCTCCGGGTAGGCCGGGTTCGTCTGTATATCCCACGAATCCGCTGGGCGAGAAATTCGATGGGATAGCCACCGGAAGAGACGTCGAATGGGAACCCCTGGTGGACTTCCGTCGACTAGACGTCTCCGAGAACACCATCCATGGAGCCATTTCCTGGTCCCATGGAACCGAGGTCATTCACTCGTTCGGAGGAAACGTCCTGGTATATGGGAGATCGATGATGAAACCCCTGTTGATGAAAGCGTTTGCGGACGTGTTGGAAGCCGATGGCCTGACCTGGGAGCAGAAGGCTATTGCTTGCTCCTCGCATAACGGAGACACTGAACACGTTGCTACTGCTCAGTCGCTTCTGACCGAGTCCGAATGGGGACTGATGCAGTGCCCTCTGGACGTCCCCTTAATTCAGTTCGGCAGACAAGTTAGAAGGCCAAGAAGGTGGTTCCACACATGCTCGGGAGAGCATGCTGCGATGCTAAAGGCGCTCAGAAGGATGGGCATTAACAGAGCCGGCTACACACTTCCTAGCTCTCCGTGGTTCCCCATGTTCATTGATGTCCTGAGAAATATCATGGATTCTCCGGATTGGGAGCCCCAGAGGGTTGCAAAGGACGGTTGCGGCCTACCCACCGTATCCAACACAGTAGACGAGTTAGCGATAATGTTCGCAGGCATAGTTAGGGAGAAGGAAGATGACTGGATTTGGGAGGCGATGAACCGCCACCCCGATCTGATAGGGGGATTCAACAGACTCGACTCAACTTGCCTCAAGGCGGGCAACGGCAGCCTGATTGCAAAGGAAGGAGCTGATGGGCTACTCGGACTCGCTATCGAGCACGAGGACTGGCCGAACGGCCTAGGGATAGTGATCAAGATAGCACATGGCTGGAACTCTCAGGCTACATGGTACGTGGCAAGGGCAGTTCTGGGAGTCCTCGGAATCACCCTTAGGAACCCATATCCGCTCCATAGGCAGAAGGCATTCATAGTTCCCCGGGTCGTCCCGGAAATGTATCTAGACAAGTTGGAGCAGGTTGTAACCTGGGACGAGTGGGATCCAAACAGAGACAGCTTCTCCATCGACTGGAAGGACTACTCGGAGGGGATGACTCGCCAAGACCCATTTTCCAACGAGGGTGCTTTAGATGGATGAACAGCATTTAGTTTACCTTAGCAACTACATCGGAGGCAGTTTCGTAGAGCACTCTGGCCGGGACTGGATGGATGTGTTAGAGCCCGCCACAGGAAGGGTATACGGAAAGGTCCCACTATCGGGATCTGAGACGATAGATTCGGCTGTTGAGGCTGCTCGGGAGGCTCAACCCGAATGGGGTTCCCTTAGTCCGGATGACAGGGCTGATTGGCTGGACAAGATAGCAGACCAGCTTGAGTCTTCGTACGAGGAGATAGCGTCACTTGAGAGCAGGGACACCGGTAAGCCGATTTCACTTGCCAGATCCCTTGATGCCAGCAGGTCTGTGACTAACTTCCGATTCTTTGCGGGTATGATCAGGGAGCATGAGCCAGAGATATTCGTTACTGAAGACTCCACTAACTACGTCCTGTACAAGCCCGTCGGCGTAGGAGCACTGATCACACCTTGGAACCTCCCTCTTTACCTATTGTCGTGGAAGGTGGCACCCGCGATAGGCATGGGTAACACAGTAGTCTGCAAGCCTAGCGAGCTAACACCCATGACAGCTGACCTCCTGATGAGAGCGGTGGATAGCGTCGGCCTACCGGCGGGCGTGGTCAACCTCGTACACGGTGACGGAATCGGAGCCGGAGCGCCCCTAGTCGAGCATCCAGACGTGGACCTAGTCTCTTTCACAGGCGGGACTTCGACAGGAGAGAAGGTAGCCTCCTCTGCTGCTCCGATGTTCAAGAAGGTGAGCCTTGAGCTTGGGGGTAAGAACTCCAGCATTGTCTTCGCGGACTGTGACATGGAGGACACCGTCGCTGGAGTGGTCAGGTCGGGTTTCCTCAATCAGGGACAAGTATGCCTGTGCGGCTCCAGGATACTCGTCGAGGATTCGATTTACGATGAATTCGAGGAGAGGTTCGTTGAGTCCGTAGAGGCCCTTTCTATCGGAGACCCGTCGGATGAATCAACCCAACTAGGGGCCCTGATATCGAAGGAACACCTCCAGAAGGTCAGAGGTTATGTCGATATAGCGCTCGAAGAGGGCGGGACTGTACTGACGGGCGGGGAGCCTTGCCTTCCATCCGATTTCGATGGCGGGAATTGGATGGCCCCGACTGTAATATCGGGCCTTTCTCCACACTCAAGGTGCTCCACCGAGGAGATTTTCGGACCGGTGGTTACACTTCACAGGTTCGAGACCGATGATGAGGCTCTGGAAATAGCGAACTGCACTCGCTACGGCCTCGCAGGGAGCGTCTGGACCAGCAACCTAGAGAGGGGCAGGAGGTTCTCGGAATCAATTGAGACCGGAATGGTATGGATAAACGCCTGGCTGCACAGGGACCTTCGAGTACCGTTCGGAGGGGTGAAGGACAGTGGAGTCGGTAGGGAAGGCGGGAAGTGGAGCCTGAGATTTTTCTCGGAGGCTATGAACGTATGCGTGAAACACAACTAGTACAGCAAGAGTGAAATTCCCCAATAGTCGGTCGGGCATTATGCCTCCTGCTGGAATAGTGGGCCTAGGGTCCCACGTCCCCTCCAAGGTGATGACGAACGAGGACTGGACAGGCCTGGTAGAGACCAGCGATGAGTGGATCACCACGAAAACCGGAATCAAAGAGAGGAGGATAGCAGACCCTGAAGTCTGCACGAGCGATCTGGCAGTGATCGCAAGCCAGCAGGCGATCGAGGAGGCAGGCCTGTCGCCGGATGACATCGACATGCTGATTCTCGCAACGAGCAGCCCGGATGTCCCCCTATCTTCCACGGCAGGAATTACCCAACACAAGCTTGGCTGCAAAAATGCGGCGGCCTTCGACATCAACGCGGTATGCGCTGGTTGGGTACATGCGCTGGACGTCGGATCAAGATATGCGGGAACCAGGGACTACTCCAACGTCCTCGTAATTGGATCGGAAGTTTACAGCAGGATCTTGAACTGGGAGGACAGGGGGACTTGCGTGCTTTTCGGGGACGGGGCTGGAGCGGCCGTTCTTTCAGAAGTAGGAGATGGAAGGGGCGTGCTGGGCAGCTGGATGATGTCAGACGGTAGCGGATCGGACGTGATCGAGATTCCTGCTGGAGGCGTGAGGACTCCCCTCCACTCGTCAGGATTCGATGAAGGCGACCAGTACTTCCAGATGGATGGGAGGGCAGTATGGAGATTCGCTATCGAGGCCTTTCCCCAGGCTGTCAGGGGGGTACTCGAAAGGATAGGAAGGGACCTATCGGAGGTCGACCTCATTATCCCCCACCAGGCAAACCTCAGAATCGTCGAGGCTGGCATGGAGAACCTGGGATTACCCATGGACAAGACCTTCACCAATCTCCAGAGGTACGGGAATACCGCGGGGGCAAGCGTCCCAATAGCACTCCGCGAGGCTGTTGACGAGGGACTCGTGAACAGTGGGGACCTGATCGTGACGGCTGCCTTCGGTGGGGGGCTGGCGTGGGGCGCGAATGCATTCGTATGGACGTAGGAAATGGGAATACCGTTGGGCAGGCCTTTTTATCCGCCCCACTATGGGAACATACGATGAAGCGCACCGCAGTATTACTAGTAATACTGATGCTAACTTCGGTGGCGGCATCCATGAGCAACGAATACTGGATGGTCGACGAGCCTTCTCAGATGGGGTCTTCTTCGGGGGCCAGCTGCACTAACCAGACTCACTCCGGTGGCGCTTTCTACGCAGACATCGTCATCGGGAACGACTCCTGGGCTGGGACCTCGGATTGCCCCACGGCCTCGATCCAGGTTGCAGTAGACCTTGCAGGACAGGGGGGTTCGATAATTGTCAGAGAAGGTGTGTATCACGAGGCCATCACTCTGGACGAGCCCGGAATGAGGCTGAAGGCCGCGGATGGAGAGAGAGTGATTCTCGACGGGAGCAGAAGCGTGAAGGATGACCTAGGCGGGTCCTGGTCCGTGCACGACTCTTCCTCCCCGGAGGGGACCGTCTGGAAGACGGACCTCTCACAGGATGCATGGCAGCTCTTCGTCGACTACCAGGAGGAGATGCCGGCAAGGTGGCCCAACGCGAACTTCTCTGACGGGACTGCTCTCAATGATGATGAGTATTGGGCGCACGGTAGCGTAGACGTGGATGACTACGAGACGGACGCGACTACGCCTTGCATCGATGGAATGGTAAAGTATCAAAGCGGTAGCAAGTACTACTGCCTTAATTACCTAAACGGCGAGTTAGAGGACGACAATTCTTCCTACACCGGTCATGATGGCCTCATCGACAGTGGGGTGAACGCCACTGGTGCGATAGCGGTACTGAATATCGGTTCCTTCAGGACCTGGAGTAGGAATGTTACCTCTCACAACACGAGCAACGGCTCCTTCACATTCGAGGAAGTACCCAGCAGCGGATGGAAGTACAAGCACCACATGTACTTCCTCACCCAGAAACTGGAACTGCTGGACGTCCCAGGAGAGTGGTTCTTCGACCATGAGTCACCATCGAATACAGTGTACTACATGCCTAGGGACGGCAGGGATCCGAACGACCTTAACATCAGGATGAAGGTCCAACCATACGCAATCCTGTGCTCGGATGACGATGGGGTGGTGGTCGAGGGATTCGACTACTTCGCCACCACATTCAGACTTGATGACTGCGACGGTTCGGAGATCAGGAACTCCACGCTACTCTACCCCAGTACCTCAAAGAGATCGCTCGGATATGCCGGTGAGGACATGGACAACAGGCACGTATCTAGGGTAGATGACTGCATAGGCTGCCTCGTAGACAGATGCGACTTCCTGTATACCGACGGGGCTGCCTTCGAGGCCCATGGAGGGGCATCAAGCTCCCAGAACAACACCATCAACAACTCATACTTCTACCACATCGACTGGTCGGGCTCCGACCAGAAGAGCCTGATGACGACCATAATGATGGACGGTACGACCAACCGATTCACCAACAACACGATGCACAAGACCGGGACCTCGGCTACGATCAGAATAGGTAACGCACCGCAGATTATGTTCAACGAGATATACGATACCGCATACATCCAGTCCGACGGGACCGTCGTCCAGATGATGCAGGCGGAGCAACAGGGCGCCACTGTCGCCTACAACTGGATACACGACGTGCCAAAGTACGGCATCAGGATGGACGGTCCGTTCGGGGGAACCAACGCTGGAAGGAACGCCAGCGTGCACCACAACGTGCTCTGGAACGCCAACGGGGCCATAGTGGTCAAGGGCGACTACCACAGCGTCACTAACAACACGGTCCTCCTCGGTTCGGAGGACGACAGGAACCACATCATAGTCCTCTACGACTCCACTGGAGGCAACGAGAACTCGACGGTCATGTCCAACGTGGCGGACTCGATAAGCGGGCACAGAACCAACTCTAACGAATCAAACCCGATACCCGAAAACAACACCACGATCGGCAACAACTGGAACGGCTATGACGCTCAGAACGCAAATGAGAGTGTCGCTGGGATGCTTGTCTCACCCGAAATGAACGACTTCAGACCTGTGTTCGGTTCGGAGATAGATCTGATGGGGGCGGGGGCTTACTCCAGCACTCAGAACGCAAGCGTCCCCGAGGACCCGTTCTCCTTCGACCCATCTACCTTCTACTGGCTGCCGGGCATCAAGAGGAACTCCTCTAGCCCGTACGAGCAGACAGGTTTCGATCTCCCCTGCCCATCGGGCCAGTTCCGATCAGTAGAAGGGGGCTCATGCGAGGCAGCCCCAGTCGGTCAGCACGTTCCCCTATGGGGCTCCGACTCCCCGATTGAGTGCCTCGCCGGTAGTTGGCAGAATCAGACCGGGCAATCGAGTTGCATCGAGGCGATTCAAGGCCAATACGTGGATGTGAACGGATCCTCCAGCCAGACCCCATGCTCCCTGGGGACGTGGCAGAACCAGACGGGTCAGACCGGATGCATGAACGCGAGCGTTGGGCACTACGTGGACGTAAACGGATCCTCCAGCCAGACCCCATGCTCCCCGGGGACGTGGCAGAACCAGAC